>Ga0207972_100042_pt1 | contig 72986 bp, 66 predicted proteins | sample LakWasMe75_LOW10_2_FD_183903 | JGI IMG/M metagenome (GOLD analysis project Ga0207972, IMG submission 183903) | Freshwater sediment methanotrophic microbial communities from Lake Washington under simulated oxygen tension - Sediment Metagenome... | ecosystem: Environmental > Aquatic > Freshwater >...
GCCTGCGCCTGTGCCTGTGCCTGTGCCTGTGCCTGTGCCTGTGCCTGTGCCTGTGCCTGTGCCTGTGCCTGTGCCTGTGCCTGTGCCAGCATCCGAGCCAGTACCAGTACCAATGCCAGTACCTACCCCAGTGCCAGGGGATGTACCCGTTCCAGGTCCAGCGGTATCGCTACCTCCACCCGACACAGATGAATCTGCAGAGCCACCGCAAGCGGCCAATGTGACCCACACCGTCAGCAAGACGGATCGGATCAATACGTGAATGGGGCTTTTCATCGCTAATCTTTCACAGGACGAGATGCATCCAACTCGTCGACATTTCGTTGCGCAGGTTCTGCAGGAACGTCAACGCCTTCCGACGTATCACGCTCCTTTTCGTAGTAAGCGTAGATGCCGACACGCATGCGTCCGGCACCTTGACCGTCGCTCTGCTCCACGGCATCCGTCATCTCACGCACAAGAAGATGGTGAACCTTCTCCCATTGCTGACGCGAAAGCTGCTGAATGCGCTCACAGTCTTCCAGGGACAAGCCTGAGGCAAAAACTGCGCGCTCCAGCATGCGAGGCTGTTGGCCCAGGGTGTTGGACACGGCCGCTTGAAGATGATCACGCACGTTATCTCCCAGAAAGGCCAGCATGTCCCGCACGCTCGCGGTGGGAGTAAAGCTGTCTCCGAGCAAGTGGACCTCTCCGTCCGAGAGCGTAACCAAGTTGAGCCGTTGCAGCTCCTCCAATACGGTGCGATGGTGCACATTTCCTCGGGTCGCAAACCGGGACAGCAACTCAAAGGAATGACCGTCCCCTGAATCCGCCAACGGCAGCGTGCGCTGCGACGTATCTTCAGCAACGACCTGAAGCCAAGCGGTATACGCCTTGGCTGCCGCTGAACTTTCGGTGGCAGGCAGAACAGTTCGGGTGTCGCGCACTCGGGCTGTCACGTCCTTGCGATTGAGCCCGGTGGTAGTCGCAAGCTGACTCAGATTGGGCTTGGAGCCGTCTTTTTTGTTCCAGAGATTTCGCGCTTCATCCACCAGGAGATCACGCAGCACTTCTTCAAGCTGCGGATGTTTCAGCCCCATGGCCAACGCCAGACGCACCGCTGGCCGCAGGATGCGTGCCAAAGCAGCTTGGGTCCAGGAGAGTCGATCTTGCATGGGTATGGATGGGTAACCGGCGATTTTCCGCGAGTTTCAGCACATTGACGCGTGTCGGCCACGTTTGGCGCGCAAAGCGTGTTGCCAATCCAACGGCAAGGAGCAACCTCAAAAGCTGCCGCTCATCGGCAATGCAATACCGCTCATCTCCAGCGCCTCCACGAAACAACTTGCAATAATTGAAATGTGATAATTTCACATACACAAACAACACCGAGCCCCGCAAAGGAGAAACAGCATGGAGCGCAGCAAGGGTTTCTCCTTGATTGAACTGATGATCACGGTGGCCGTGATTGGCATTCTGGCGGCGGTGGCCTACCCCTCCTATCAGGATCAGGTACGCAAATCGCGCCGTGCGGAGGCGCAGTCCGCGCTCATGGACATTGGCACCCGCCAGCAACAGAGGCTGCTGGATACACGCACCTATGCCGCGACCACCGCGGCATTGAACGTCACCGTTCCTCCCCAGGTCACCACTTACTACGCCATTAGCGTGTCTGCACCAGCCAGCACCCCTCCATCATTCACGGCGACAGCCACCCCTCAGGGTGACCAGGCAAAGGACAAGTGCGGAACGCTAGCGATTGATAGCACCGGCACAAAGACCGCAGTCAAAAGCGGAAGCGCCCAAACGGGCTGCTGGTAGGGAAGCATCATGCGCATCGCAATACGCACGCCGGCCCGCGGCTTCACGCTGATAGAGCTCATGGTCACTGTGGCTTTGCTGGCGGTGGTGGTGTCATTGGCGGCCCCATCGTTCCGCGCTCTGTTGGAAACGCAGCGGATGCGGGCAGCAGCCTTTGACCTGATGGCAGACCTGACGCTGGCCCGTAACGAGGCCGTCAAGCGCGGTGTGCTTGCGTCTCCCGTCACCCTCAGCCCAACGTCGGGCAACCAAGACCATTGGGAGTCGGGCTGGAGCGTGATGGTCGGCACCGAAGTCGTGAGCCGCAAAAGTGCCGTCGGTGGTGGCGTAACGTTCACCGGCCCCGCGACCGTCACCTTCGACGCCAGTGGCCGTGTGTCCAACACCACCTCGGTAGCGAGATTTGCACTGGCCAATAGCAACGCCAGTCGCAGCCGCTGCATCTCCCTGGACCCCTCCGGTCGCCCCAAGAGCTCCACCACCAATTGTCCGTCCCCATGAAAGCCAGATCTCACCAACAAGGCGTCCTGCTGATCGAGGCCCTGATCGCCATGCTAATCGTGGCCTTCGGGGTGCTGGGCTTCGCGGGCCTGCAAGCCAAGACCACTCTGGCCAATCTCGAGGGCTATCAACGCTCCCAGGCGCTCATCCTGGTCAGCGACATGGCCGAGCGAATCAACCTCAACCGTGCCAGTGCCGCCGACTACGTAGCCAACAACATCGGCCTGACCGATCCTGGTGATTGCACCCAGCCCTCCCTGACCATCGCCCAAAAAGATGTTTGCGAGTGGTCCAAAGCCATCCAGGGCGCCGGTGAGACGCAAGGCACCACCAAGGTGGGGGCCATGATCAATGCGCGAGGCTGCATCACATCCCCCGCTGCCAACCAGTACCTCATCGCGCTAGCTTGGCAAGGGCTGCAGGCCACCGGCGCGCCCGCCAATACCTGCGGCCAAAACGCCTACAGCAGCGAAGACATGCGCCGCGTTGCGTCGGTCGTCATCCAAATCGGCACCCTGGCCAACACTCCCGCACCATGAGCTCATCCCCCATCTCACGTGCCCGCAGCTGGCACCGCGGTGCCCAGTTGCAACGAGGTTTTTCGCTGATAGAGCTGATGGTCGGCCTGACCATTGGCATGGTGCTAGTCGCCGGATTAGCCGTGCTGTTTGCCAACACAAGTCGTTCTGGCAACGAACTCGATAAAAGCATTCGCCAGATCGAAAACGGTCGCTACGCGATCGAGCTGCTACATGACGAACTTACCCTCGCCGGCTTTTATGGCGAGGTGCCCGGGGATCTTTCCAACTATTCCAGCCCTGACGTCTGCGCCACTGCGCTGGCCGACCTGGGATGGGATAAAACCACCCCCTCGACTCCCCGCTTGCCGCAACCGGTGCGTGGTCTGTCGACCACGGAAGCCGCAGCGCTGCCAACCACCTGCATCCCCAACTACAAACCCGGTACGGTGGCCTTTGCTGTACACCGGCTCGGTACGGAGGCCGTGGCGCCTGCCACTGTGAGTACCACCGATGTACCCTATGCGCAAACCTCGCGCTGCAACAGCGACCCTGTAGCCGACCCCTTCATCCTGTCCGGGGTCGCCAGTAACCTGAATCTCAAAACTTTCAGTTGCGGAAGCACGAGCTTCAATACCGTGCGGCCCTACCTGTCGCGCGTTTACTACATCGCCAGCTGCAACGAGTGCGGTAGCGGCGGGGACGCCACCCCCACCCTCAAGATGGCTGAGCTGCGCGGCACGGCCATGATCACCGTCCCCTTGGCAGAGGGCATTGAGAGCATGGTGCTCGAATACGGGTTTGACACCACCGACCCCGCGTCCGCGACCGCATCCGCGGCCGACAAAGGGCGGCCCGATGTGTTCCGCACCGGCCTGAGCGGTACGGCAGGCGCAAGAGATAACGACTGGAGCAACGTGGTGGCCGTGCGCTTGCATCTGCTGTCCCGCACCGTGGAGCCCAGCTCCGGCTACAACGACTCGGGCAAAACCTACACCTTGGGCCCTACCTCGGTTAGTGGTGACACCACCGGCTTCAAACGCCGGGTGTACACCACCACCGCCCGCCTGATCAACGTGGCCGGCCCCCGGGAAGTTCCTTCCACACCCTGACACCCCATGAAAACCCATTCCTCCCAACGCGGCGCGACACTGGTGGTGGCCCTGATCTTTCTGGTCCTGATGAGCCTGTTCGCCCTCAGCGCCTTCAACAGCTCCAGCAGCAACCTACGCATAGTGGGAAATACCCAGGCTCGCCAGGAGAGCCTGGCAACGGCCCAGGTGGCGGTGGAGGCAACGATCAGTTCCGCAGACTTTGCCACCAATCCAGCCAAGGTGGCGGCATCACCCTTGCAAGTCGATGTGGATGGAAATGGCACTACGGACTACACAGCCACATTGACTCCAGCACCTGAATGCACACGCGTTCGCCCTCTCACGGACATACCGGACCCAGTACCAGGCGAACCCGACCCCCTTGCAGCCTGCCGGTCAAGTACCACCCTCATTCCGGGTTGCCTTACCACTGAGTGGAATATCCGGGCCGCAGTTGCTGACTTGCGCAGCAATGCCCAGCTAGCCGTTAATCAAGGGGTCAGTGTCCGTGTTCCCGCATTGCTCTTGCCTGAATCGTGCAAATGAAATATCGGAGAAATATCAATATGTCCTATTCGATCACACAGAACCTGTATCGCTGGGCCATCACCGCCACGGCGGCGCTAGTTGCACTTCCTGCCCTGGCGCAATACAGCAGCGATATTGACATTTACTCGGGCAACGGCTCCGGGTCAACGTCCAACGTACTTTTTGTTTTGGATAGTTCTGCCAACTGGAACGCCAGTCTAAAGCACACGTGCGTCTACAGCGACGGCACTGGCGCTCCCAGCAAAGGTCAAACCAAAGGGGGGATGGAGCAATGCGCCATATATAACGCCATTGAGGGGTTACAACCGAATGCCGATGGTTCTGCACCGTTCAATATTGGCTTCATGATTTTTAATGAAACCAATGTGGATACGGGTGCCCGAGTCATTAAGGCGCTCACCCCCCTAACCTCCGCAGGGAAAACTGAATTAAAAAACTTCCTCAAGACGCTGGATCAGAATCAGTCTCCCTCGCCCACATCGTATGCCTTGGCTATGCACGAGGCATATCTCTATTTTTCGCAAAAAACCCCATTCTCGGGTCAACGGGCTGGCACACTTCCCTACGACCCCAATGCATTCAGCGGTGGAAAATATGTGCTGCCCGCTGGTTCTGATTGCGGCAGAAATTACCTCATAATTATCGCGAACGGACCGCCGCAGGGCGATCAGACGTCCAATGACGTCATGAAGGCCATGCTGGCCACAGCGGGGGGCAGCGTTGCACCCATCACCTACGCGGCAGGCACGGTAGACCCCAAAGATGCGGCCAACTGGACCGATGAATATGCGCGATTCGTCAATGGCGTGGATCGCACCGCAGTGGCCAACGGAGCTTATGCAACCACCCACACCATCGCGGTCACGGGTGCTCCCAGTGACAAGGCCACCTATCCAGAAATCTTCAGAGGCATTGCCAAGGTCGGTGGTGGAGACTTCTACACGGCCTCAAACTCAACGGCGCTCTCCATCGCTCTGGGCGAGGTGTTCAGCCAGTTGCAGGCGGCAAACAGCGTCTTTTCTTCCGCCAGCTTGCCTGTTAGCGCGAATGCACGTGGCAGCTACTTGAATCAGATCTTTATGGGCATGTTCCGCCCGGATGGTGATGCCAAGCCGCGTTGGAGAGGCAATCTCAAACAGTACAAATTCACCTACGACCCCACAACGGACAGTATTGCCTTGGCCGACGCAAACGGAGACGGCGCGATCAGCAGTGCCACTGGCTTTATCAAACCCTCGGCCGTGTCATATTGGACTGCCCCCAGCAGCTTTTGGGTTAATCAGCCACTCGGTACGCCACCCAATGTGGCAGACAAAACGTCCGACTCGCCTGATGGAGACATTGTGGAGAAAGGCGGCATTGCGCAGCAAATTCGTACCACTTATGCCACTAGCCAGTCTGCACGCAAGCTGTATACCTGCATCGGCTGCAGCACCAATACCAATTTGGCCACAAATACATCAACCCAGTTCACCACAGCCAACAGCAGCAGCATGGCGGGCATTTCGACCGATAGTACGCAGCGTGATTTGATCATCAACTGGGTGCGTGGTGCCGACAATGCCGGCGATGAAAAAGGCCCTGGAGGCACCACCACCATTCGCCCCAGCGCTCATGGCGATGTGCTGCACTCCCGCCCTGCCGTGGTGAACTACGGTACCGACGCATCTCCGAATATTGTGGTGTTTTATGGATCCAATGACGGCACGCTTCGCGCAGTCAATGGCAATCAATCCGGCACCGGGGCTGGTCAGGAATTGTGGGGATTCATCCCGCAGGAGCATTTCGGAAAACTCCAGCGGTTGAGAAACAACAGCCCGGAAGTACGCCTCTCTACCACAACGGTACTTTCCTCGGCAACCAATCCGCCCACTACCCGTGATTACTTTGTGGATGGCCCCATTTCTGTATATCAAACCAGCTCCAAAGTCTATTTGTACTTTGCCATGCGCCGTGGAGGACGTTTTCTGTACGCGCTGGATGTCACGGACCCGGCACAGCCTAAATTCCTCTGGAAAAAAGCCAACACCGATACAGGATTTGGCAGTCTTGGCCAAACATGGTCGGAGCCCCGCATTGCCAAAATCAAAGGATCGACCGACCCCGTTATCGTAATGGGCGCTGGCTATGATGCCAGTGCAGAAGATGTGACGCCGGTGGGCACTACCAGCATGGGGAATGCGATTTTGGTGTTGAACGCACTTACGGGTGACAAGATTGCGCAGTTCAATACGGACCGCAGCGTACCAGCCGATGTCACCCTGGTAGATTCAGACTCAGACGGTTATATAGATCGGGCCTATGCCGTGGATCTGGGTGGGAACATCTACCGGATTGACTTCGAAACCAGTACATCCACAGCAATCAGCGAATGGGGCATCTACAAGCTGGCAGCTCTCAAGGGCTCGGGCACCCGCAAGTTCTTCTATGCACCCGATGTCGTAATGTACAAAGCCTTTGCAGCAGTGCAGGCAGGCTCGGGCGACCGCGAGAAGCCCCTGGATAAAACCTCATCTGATGCGTTCTTCACTGTGCTTGACAAAAACCCAACCAAGGGAACCTTGAGCGGCTTCACCCCGGTGGTGCCGTCAAACCTGGGGCTGGTGGGAACTACTGACAGCAAAGTCAATGGCTGCTTTATCAACATGAGCACAGCGGGCGAAAAAATCGTCAATGCCCCACTCACCTTCCTTGGCACCACCTATTTCGGAACCAACATGCCCGCGCCACCCAAAAGCGGCATCTGCAGTGCAAATCTTGGCGAAGCAAAGTCCTACTCTGTCCCGCTGTTATGCCAGACCCCCACCGTTAATAAGTTCATTGGTGGAGGATTGCCGCCCAGCCCTATTGCGGGGTTTACGACCGTGACCTATAGCAAGCCCAATGGAGATGGAACCAGCACAGAGGTGAAGGTCCAGACACCATTCATCTCTGGGACGGCAAAGAATAAGCCTGCCGCTATCGAGTTCGACAATCCAAAACTCAACCTTAATATGCCCCGCAAGCGCACGTACTGGTACCAGGAGAAGGCACGCTGATCCAGCGAGCACCAACGAAAAAAGGGCCGACGCATGCGTCGGCCCTTTTTCATAGAAGTCGGAAAAGCCTTTCAGCCGTCCAACTGCCCACGCATCGCTTGGATGACAGCGCGGTAATCCGGCTTGCCAAAAATGGCACTGCCCGCCACAAACGTATCGGCCCCCGCATCGGCCACGCGGCGGATGTTGTCGGTCTTGATGCCGCCATCGACTTCCAGACGAATGTCCTTGCCGGACGCGTCGATGCGCTTGCGCACGGCTTCGATCTTGCGCAAGGCGGAGTCGATGAAGCTCTGGCCGCCAAAGCCGGGGTTCACGCTCATTATGAGGATGAGGTCGATGTCGTCGATGACCCAGTCCAACACATCCAGCGGCTCAGCGGGATTGAACACGAGCCCGGGCTTGACGCCCTTCGACCGGATGGCCTGGATGCTGCGGTGTACATGGCCCGAGGCATCGGGGTGAAAGCTGATGTAGTCCGCACCCGCATCGGCAAAAGCGGCGGCCAGGGCGTCCACGGGCTGGATCATCAGGTGCACGTCAATCGGCACGGCCACGCCCGCAGGAGTTTTTGCGTGGGGTTTCAAGGCCTGGCAGACCATGGGGCCAAAGGTCAGGTTGGGGACGTAATGGTTGTCCATCACATCGAAGTGGATCCAGTCGGCGCCAGCGGCAATGACGTTGCGCACTTCTTCGCCCAGGCGGGCAAAGTCGGCAGAAAGGATGGAGGGGGCGATTTGGAATGTGCGGCTCATCCCTCGATTGTCGCAAAGCGCAGGGCCACTGGGGTTTTTGACGCCGAGGAGTTGTCCACACACCGGTCGGCACGGTTACCATGCGGCCCATGCCAAAGCACCAGTTTGACGTGGAAGTGCTGCCCGAATACCTGCCCGAGCAGTCAGCCCCGGACACGGGGGTGTTCAGCTTCGCCTACACCATCACCATCACCAACGCAGGTGATACACCTGCGCAGCTGATCTCGCGACACTGGATCATCAGCGACGCGCGCGGCCACACCGAAGAGGTCAAGGGCCTGGGCGTGGTGGGGCAGCAGCCGCTGCTCAAGCCCGGCGAGTCGTTCCAGTACACCAGCGGCTGCCGCCTGCGCACGTCCAGCGGCACCATGCACGGCACCTTCCACTGCGTGGCCGAAGACGGCGAACCTTTCAACACGCCAGTGCCCCTGTTTGTGCTGGAGGCGATCAGCCACGGCCCGTCGGGCGAACCCTTGAGCGGCCGGGTCCTGCATTGAAGATCCATCGCCCCCCCTCTCCCCGCTCCGTGCGGTTGCTGCCCCCCGAAGGGGCCGCTGTTCATCTTGGGGGCCTCCGGCGATGAAAAAGACCGCCGAGCCCAAAGATCTGGCCAGCCTGCTGGCCGCACTGGACCCTGCCGCCGACTTGGCCCATCGCCATCTGTGGCTGATCCACCTGCTGGATTGGGTGCGCGGCAAGCGGGATTCCGTCCCAGCGTCCGTGGGGCGCGTGCAGCTCTTCATGGAGGCCGTCGCGGCGCGGCCCGACATCCGGCAGCGGCTAAAGGACTGGTGGGCGACGCTGGTGGACCAAGTGGACATCACCACCTTGCTCGCAGACTTTGGCTTTGCACCCCGCACGGCACTGGTCAGCGAGGTCGCAGAGCGCCTGCGCACCAAGCTGCTGCCCGGCAGCCCCGAGACCATTGACGCGTCAGAACTCTTCATGCTGGCCCTGCCCAGCGCCTTTGACGCCCAATGGCTGGCAGCGCTGGACGAGACCACCCTGAACCGGCTGGTAACACTGCTGGCCCAGGACGACACGGACGAAAGCCCTGGGGGCGCCACGCGCTGGCACAAGGCTTTGCTGGACGCCATCACTTATTGCGCAGGGCAAATCCTCTCGACCGGTTTCGCACCCGAACTACGGCTGCGCATGAGCGAATCTGCACGGGAGGCACAACCCTTCCACGCCCTCATCCGCGACGTGGAAAGCCTGCGGGTCGAGGTGCTGCACGCGCTGCGCACCCCCGACCGGCTCAACGAGACCGCCCAACGCCTGCGCGAGCGGCTAGAGTCTTGCCGCGCGGCGGCGGCCACGGTGTATACCCATTTCGAAGACAACGGCATCTCGGTAGGGTTGGTGTTCCGCTTGCGCCAGTTGCGCGAGCGCATCTTGCGCGTGCGGGTGCTGCTCGACTGCCTGCTGTCCGCGCAGCCCGCCGTCACTGCGGCGCAGCTCATGGCACAGCTGGTGATGGTGGGGCAGGAGCGACGCAGCCTGCGCGCCCTGCTGGCTTCCAACTCCTCGCTGCTGGCGGCCAAGGTGGCCGAGCGCAGCGCCGAGACGGGCGAACACTACATCACCCGCACCAGCGCCGAATACCGCTCCATGCTGCGCAAGGCGGCGGGGGGCGGGGCGCTGATGGCCTTCACCACCCTGATCAAGTTTGGCCTGTATGCGCTTGCGCTCTCGGCCTTCTGGGGCGGCTTCATGGCGGGCATCAACTATGCCGTGAGCTTTGTGCTGATCCAGTTGCTGCACTTCACAGTGGCCACCAAACAACCTGCCATGACCGCGCCCGCCATGGCGGCCAAGCTCAAGGAGCTGGGCACCGGCGATGCGATCGAGTCGTTCGTGGACGAGATCACACACCTGGTGCGCTCGCAGGTGGCCGCTGTGCTGGGCAACGTGCTGGTGGTGTTCCCGGCGGTGCTGGCGCTTGCCGCGCTGATTGCGCTGGCTACGAGCCACCCGGCGATCAGCGAGAAACAGGCAGAGCATGTGTTCGAGTCCCTGCACCTGCTGGGGCCTTCGCTGTTTTTTGCCGCTTTCACCGGCGTGCTGCTGTTTGCCTCCAGCATCATCGCGGGCTGGACGGAGAACTGGTTTGTGCTGCACCGCGTGGACTCGGCCCTGCACTACAACCCACGCATCACCGGGCTGCTGGGCGCCGAGCGCGCCGCGCGCTGGGCGCGGTTCCTGCGCGAGAACCTGTCGGGCTTCGCGGCCAACATTTCGTTGGGTTTCATGCTCGGCCTGGTGCCTGCGTTTGCTGCGTTTTTCGGGCTGGGGCTGGACGTACGGCATGTCACTCTCTCCACCGGTCAGATGGCCGCCGCCAGCGCCACGCTGGGCCTGCAGGTGCTGCAGCTGCCCGCGTTCTGGTGGGCCATGGCGTCACTGCCCTTCCTGGGGGCGTTGAACGTGTCGGTGAGCTTTTACCTGGCCTTCGGCTTGGCACTGCGCGCGCAGAACGTGAGCGGCGTGGACCGCGCACGCATTTATGCGGCCATCCGCGCCCGCCTGCGCACTGCGCCCCTGAGTTTTTTTGTGCCCGAACGGCACCGCCCGGTGCGCACGCCGGCGCAGGGATGAAGCGGCAACCGCCGCCTCTGTCCTACACCGGTGGAGTGTTTCCGCCTGTAAATTCGGTGCACCTATGCTCCGACCCGCCCCGTCCCGCCTGCGGACGGCCCGTGTGCCGGAGTCTCCCTACCGACGGGCACCGCCCGTCTGACGCAGAGGTTTGATGACATGAATGAAATCCTGAGCTTTTGGGCGCAGTGGCTGCGCCCCTCGGCCGGGCTGCCCACGGTGCAATGGTCACTGCTGCTGGCGGTGGCGGCCATGGCGGGCTATCTGACCCAGCGCCACACAGGTCTTCCCAAGGTGGTGGGCTATTCGCTGGTGGGCACGGCGGCCGGCCTGGCAGGCTTCAGTGGCGCGGTCTGGCCTCTGCAGGGCATTGGCCTGTTCCTGCTGGAGCTGGGCGTGGCCATTGTGCTGTTTGAATGTGGCGGGCGCATTCCGCTGCGCTGGTTCCGCCACAACCCCATGGTGCTGGTGCAAAGCATTGCCGAATCGGTGCTGACCTACTTTGCCGTGTACTGGGTCCTGGTGTGGCTGCACTTGCCCGTGCAGGCAGCGGGCCCGCTCGCTCTGGTGGCACTGGCGGCCTCTCCTGCGGTGCTGACCCGCGTGGTGGCCGATACCCGCGCCGCAGGCCCGGTGACCGAGCGCGCCATTGTGCTCACCACGCTGTCCACGTTGTACGCGCTGACGCTGGGCAGCGCCAAGGCAGAACTCATCAACCGCCAGAGCCTCACGCTGCTCGAAACCATCTCGCCCGTGGTGGTGGTGCTGGGCGTATCGATTGTGGTGGCCGCTGTACTGGCCCTGGTGCTGCGCATGGCGCTGCGCTTCATGAGCCCCACCAGCGAAAACACCTCCATGCTGTTCCTGGCCCTGGTGGCCGCTGGCACAGCGGTGGCCGCGCACATGGGCGGGTCGGCGCCTCTGGCTGCGCTGTTGGGCGGCATGCTGCTCAAGCAGCTCAACCCCCGCCCCTGGGCCTGGCCGCGCCAGCTGGGCAACGCGTCATCCTTGCTCACCATGTTGATGTTCGTACTGGTGTCCACCGTGGCTGCGCAGGCCGACTGGAGCGCGCCGGTAGCTGGCGTGGTGCTGGCCCTGATCGCCGTGCGCCTGCTGGCCAAGGCACTAGGCGTGGCACTGGGCAATGTGGGCAGCGGCGCCAGCTGGAAGCAGGCCCTGTGGGTGGGCTGTGCGATGACACCCATGTCGTCTATCGCCCTGCTGATTGCCTCGCAGTTCGTGCTTGCATCGCCGTCCACCGGCCATGTGATTGCCGGCGTGGCGCTGCCTGCCATCTTGTTGATGGAGGTGTTCGGCGCCGTCATTGCCACCGTGGCCATTTACCGTGCGGGCGAAAGCTCCAAACCCTGGGCGCCTCTGACGCGCAGCAACAACGGAGAGAACCACCGTGAGTCTTGAAGCCTTCAACCATTCCGAGCCGCTGACGCTGGGCGTCGAGCTGGAGCTGCAGCTCGTCAACACCAACGACTACGACCTCGCGCCCTACGCCGAGGACATGCTGCGCCTCATGCAGAAAACCCCGCTGCCCGGCAGCGTGGTGCCCGAGATGACGAACAGCATGATCGAAATCTCCACCGGCATCTGCCACTCGGCCAGCGAGGTGCTGGGCCAGCTCACGCCGATCCGTGATGCGCTGGTCAAAAGCGCAGACAAGCTCAACATTGCCGTGGTGGGCGGCGGTACGCACCCTTTCCAGCAATGGCACGAGCGCCGCATCTACGACAAGCCACGCTTTCGCGAGCTGTCCGAGCTGTACGGCTACCTGTCCAAGCAGTTCACCATCTTCGGCCAGCACGTGCACATTGGCTGCCCGGATGCCGATGCCGCGCTGCTGATGCTGCACCGCATGTCGCGCTACATCCCGCACTTCATTGCGCTGTCGGCGTCGAGCCCCTATGTGCAAGGGCAGGATACGGCGTTTGATTCGGCCCGACTCAACTCGGTGTTTGCGTTCCCCTTGTCGGGCCGCGCCCCCATGGCGCTGACCTGGGACGACTTCACCACCTACTTCAACAAGATGACCCGCACGGGCGTGGTCAAGAGCATGAAGGACTTCTACTGGGACATTCGCCCCAAGCCCGAGTTCGGCACCATAGAAATCCGCGTGTTCGACACGCCGCTGACCATCGAGCGTGCTGCGGCCTTGGCGGGCTACGTGCAGTCGCTGGGCGCATGGTTCCTGGCCGACCAGCCCTTCATGCCCGAAGAGGACGATTACCTGGTCTACACCTACAACCGCTTTCAGGCCTGCCGCTTCGGCATGGACGCGGTGTATGTGGACCCGGCCACGGGTGACCACATGCCGCTGCGCGAACACATCCTGCGCACCATGGACAAGATCGCAGGCCACGCGGCCGTTCAGGGCGCGTCCAGCGCCATGCACATGCTGCGCACCGAGGTCGAGGCGGGTCAGAACGACGCCCGCTGGCTGCGCCAGCGCCAGAGCGAAGAGCAGCTGCTGGCCGAGGTGAGCCGCCAGGCGGCACAGCGCTTTCGGGGCGTGGCTGTTTGAGAGCTGGCGCGAACCACCCACCCACATCTCACCCACACTTCGCCTACATCCCGCTCACAATCGGGACATGGGTGAATTTGACTTGATTGCACGATATTTCACGCGCCCCGTGCGCCACGCCGCGCTTGGTGTGGGCGACGACTGCGCACTGCTGGCGCCCGCACCCGGCATGCAACTGGCCGTCTCCAGCGACATGCTGGTGGAGGGCCGCCACTTTTTTGCCGACGTGGATCCCGAAGCCCTGGGCCACAAGGCGCTGGCCGTGAACCTGTCGGACCTCGCGGCGTGCGGCGCCAAGCCGCTCGCTTTCACCCTGGCCCTGTCGCTGCCCCGGGTGGATGAAGCCTGGCTCGCAGGCTTCTCACGCGGGCTGCTGGCGCTGGCCGATGCCCATGGCTGCGAGCTGGTGGGCGGCGACACCACGCAGGGCCCGCTCAACATTTGCATCACCGTTTTCGGTGAGGTGCCCACCGGCCAGGCCTTGCTGCGCAGCGGTGCGCGGCCCGGTGACGACATCTATGTGAGCGGCACGCTGGGCGACGCCCGGCTGGCGCTGGAGGCGCTGCTGGGCCACATTGCCCCGCCCGCCGAGGTGCTGGCCCGCGCGCGCCAGCGGCTGGAGCGCCCCACCCCGCGCGTGGCCCTGGGCCTGGCGCTGCGCGGTGTGGCCAGCAGTGCCATGGATGTGAGCGATGGCCTCCTCGGCGACCTGTCGCACATCCTGAAGGCCTCGCGCGTGGGGGCCCGCATCGACACCTCAGAAACTACTAATTTGATAGCAGAAAAGGCATATTCGACCGGCGCATCTGACGTATTCGACTCCAAACTGCTCCACCAATGCACTTTGGCGGGCGGTGACGACTACGAGCTGGCCTTCACTGCCCCGCCCGCACTGCGTGCGGCCGTGGCCGCCGCTTCGCAGGCCAGCGGCACCCCCGTCACCCGCATTGGCACGGTGCTGGCCGAGCCCGGTCTGCAGCTGGTGGATGCGCAGGGGCAGGCGGCGGAGAACCGCTATGCATCGTTCGACCATTTCAGCCCCACGCAGAGCGGCTGATGGCAGTTGGTAGTTGGTAGTTGGTAGTTGGCAGGGCTGCACGAAACGGTAGCGTCGCTGTTCCACCCATAAAAAAGCACCGGAGAAACTCCGATGCCCTTCACGGAACCGATGTCATGGCCGCAGCCCCCAACCCACCCCTTCCCCACCACAGGACCGCCTCCGCGGTTCAGATGGGTCCGGGACTATGCCCATGCAAACGATTGCCGCAGTGCGTTAGAAGCTGTGGCGCACGCCGAACTCGTAGCCAGCCACGCTCGCACCGTTGGTGATCGTGGGGCTAGCCAGCGAAGCCGACGACACCGCCAGACCGCGCTTGGCGCCATTGTCATTGGTCATCCGGGCCACCGTGGCGTACAGTTGAGTGCGCTTGGACAGGTTATAGCCATAGCCCAGCGCCAGCTTCTTGGAGTCCGCGTTGGACGTGTTCTTGTCCTTGAACATGGCGTACGACGCACGCAACTCCCCTGCACCCAGTGGCACCGTAGCGCCCACTGCGAACAGGTCCACGCGCTTGTTGCCGCCCTTTTCGGTGGCGAACAAGGCCATGGGCTTGACCACACCAAAGTCGTACGAAGCACCGATGTTGGTGGACTTGTAGTCCACGCCCACGGCGTCGGTGCCGCCGCGCGACTGACCGTAGCCCAGCGCCACATTCAGAGGACCGGCGCCATAGCCCACGCGCAGTGCAACGCCACTGGCCTTGCGATCATTGGCGATGTTGGATGCCGCTTCACCGAACGAATAGGCCACCTGACCAAAGAAGCCGCCAAGCTTGGGCGCGACATAGCCAATGCTGTTGCTGAAGCGCTTGGGCGCACTGCCCTCTGCTGTACCCGCGGCCGCGCTGGCGCTGCCGATCAGGTTGGCACCGTTGATGCCGCCCACGCCGGAGTCTCCAAAGGGGTCGAAGGTTTCGACGTTCAGATAAGCCGGCGACTTGTCGCGGCCTAGGCGCAATTCACCCCAGCTGTTGTGCGACAGGCTCACCGTGGAGCGGCGATCAAACCGGAAACCAGCGCCCGTGCCGTTGTCGACAGCAAGGCCGCCTTCCAGCCAAAACCCAGCAGCCAGCCCGCCACCGAGGTCCTCCACACCGCGAAAGCCCAAGCGACTGCTCGACAGACCGCCACTGGACAGGCCCGTCACATCATTGCCACCTGCGGAAACGCGCGCGATAGAAGCATCCACCACGCCAAAGAGGGTCACGCTGGATTGGGCCATCGCACCAGCTACTGCGGTCAGGGCCGCGAGGGCCACGAGAGTTTGTTTTTTCATGGATTCATTTCCGTTGATAGGTCTCAGTTGACCGCGATGCGCCGGGCTGTGGCAGCCCCGGCGCTCGGTCGCTTCATCACTCGAGAAGCAAAACAATTAGAAAACCAAACAACGTCAATTAGTAAGCACCCTTATCACTTCCTCCTGTTCAGCGGCAAAGTCATGGCTTCGTCACATTGCTCGTAGCACGGTCGGTGGGCATAACCACCATCGCCGCGAGAAAAGTACCCTGTGCGCCGCCCCACGCAGACTTGCGCCGGAAAACCACCCCGAACATTCCAGGCTCAAATCCTGCTCATCGCGGGCGGGCAAGACACAGCTGCGCCGCCAGACATCCCTGCGCGGTGTCTCGGCAGGCGAATATCTGTTGTCCTGCTGCAACGCAGGAGCCCAAGAATCTGTTCAAAGTCTTTTTGGAGACCGCATGGGAGTGCAATCGGCATGGATGGATGCAACGGATGCGCCGCTTGGGTTCATGCCCATGCAAGCAGCCGCGGCGCCAAAGCCCCAGGTTCATCGGCCCGATGTCAGTCCAACCCTTTGGGCAGGCGCCTTGCCGGGCGGTCTGCGGTGTGGCCAGCAGTGCCTGGATGTGAGCGATGGCCTGCTGGGCGACCTGTCACACATCCTAAAGGCCTCAGGCGTGGGGGCCCGCATCGACACCTCAGAAACTACTAATTTGATAGCAGAAAAGGCATATTTGACTGGCGCATCTGGTTCGGGTGACGGGCGGCAGTCGACAAAAAATTTTGCAGCCCGTGAATCCTTTTGCGTCACCGGCGGCTCTTGGTGGTGAAGGCGCCCTGTGCCGGCACCTTCGTCACCCCCCCAAGGAGCTTTTCACCATGCTGTACCGCAAGAACATCACCCGCCCCGAAAGCCTGCTGCGCGTTGTCGGCGGGGTCGCCCTCATCGCCGCCGGGCTGTGGTGGCTGGCCGCATCGCCCCTGGGCCTGGCGCTGGCCGCCTCGGGCGTGGGCAGCATCCTGAGCGGGGCGTTCGGCTACTGCCCCGCCTGCGCCATGGTGGGTCGCAAGCCCGTCGAGTGAGCGGCGCCCCATGAGAGCAACGTCCCCGTCCCTCACCGTGGCCCAGCTGCTGCCCGCCGCACGCAGCGGTGACGCAGCGGCCATGGAGCAGCTGCTGCGCCTGACCCGCCCCGACATCCGCCGCTATGCGCTGCGCCACTGCGCGGCCACCACCGTGACGGACGACGTGGTGCAGGAGGCCATGATCATCGTGTACCGCCGCGTGGGCGCACTGCGCGAGGTGGCTGCGTTTGGCGGCTGGGTGGTGCGTATCGTGCAGCGGCTGTGCATGCGCCCCATGCTGGCCTGGCTCAAGGGCGAGCCGCTGGCACAGGTGGAGGACCACCTCGCCTGGTCGCAACGCCCCGACCACGAGCTGCGCCACGACCTGGCCCTGGCCATTGACTCGCTGCCGCCCCTGTACCGCGAAGCCCTGCTGCTGCGCGACTTTGAGGAGCTGACCATCCAAGAAATGGCACAGCGGTTGAGCGTAACCCGTGAGGCCGCCAAAAGCCGCCTGCACCGCGCACGGGCTCTGGTTCGTGAATATCTGGTGCCTACGGACCAGCATCCAAAGAGTTAGGTCACGGCCCCGGGGGCCTACCTCAGCGCATCTGAAACAGCTCCTGATGGAAGCGCGCAGGCGAACGCCCCAGCTGCTGCATGCCCTGCCGCACCGCCTCGGCAAAACCCTGCGGCCCGCAGAACCACACACTTGCCGCGTTGCTGGTGCCTGCCAGCAGCGTGGCGGGTGTCACGGGCCCGGCATCGTCGCTGTAGTGAATCTCCAGCGTCACGCTGGGCAGACGCGCGCACAGTGCGGCCATGCGCTCGGCAAACACCGCCTCGCCCGCATGGCGCACGCAGTAGTGCAGGTGCACCCGGGGTGCCAGCGCGGGCGTGGACTGCAAGGATTCAAGCCAAGCCATGAACGGCGTGGCGCCGATGCCTGCAGCCACCCACACCTGCTCGGGCGTGCTGTCGCTGCGAAAGTCAAAACAGCCATACGGCCCCTCGATGTCCACCCGCTGGCCCGGCTGCACTTGCAAAGGCAACTGTCCCGTGTGGTCGCCCAACGCCTTGATCGCAAAACGCAGCGTGCCGTCGCCCTGGTCGGCATTGAGCACGGTGAACGGATGCGCGCCTTCGGTTTTGCCAAACGTGACAAACGCAAACTGCCCGGCCGTGTGCCGCCATGCGCTGGCGGGGCTAACCTGGCAGGTCACCTCCAGCACGCCAGCGGCTTGCTGCGACACGCTGACCACGCGGGCCGCGTGGCGGCGGCCGCGCCCGATGGCCCCGGCCAGCGAGCGCACAGCGCACAACACGCCCGCCAGCGTGCAAAGCCCCACCAGCACGCCCGCAGGCTGCGCCCACCAGGCGGGCGGCGTCAGCACCACCGCATGAAACGCCAGCACCAGGTACACCCCAGCCAGCAGCTTGTGCAGGTAGCGCCACACGTGGTACGGGAACCGCTGCCACAGCGTGATGACCAGCATGGCCGCCAGGAACCACATGGCCCATTCCCCCATCTCTTCGGCCAGGTGGCGAAAGGTGTTGAGCCACCAGTCCGCGCGCGGCGTGCGCACTGGGCGGCCCACCCAGGCGGCCAGCAGGCTGCGCGACAGCTGCAACCCATAGTGCAACAGCCCCAGCACGATGGCTCCGATGCCCGCCCACTTGTGCAGGCGGTAGCTCTTGTCCAGGCCGTCCAGGGGCTTTTCCAGCCACGCGGGGCGCACGGCCAGCACCATGATCAGCGACATCAGCGCCCAGGCCGACACCCCGGTGAGCAGGATCAGCTGATTGCGCCACCACCAGACATCACCCCACGCGGGTGGCGCTGGCTGGGGCACCCACAACGCCAGCAGCCACGCCCCCACGGCCACTGCCAGAGAGCCACCCAAGACCTTCTTCCACATCACACGCCTCTGTCCATTTATTGCAATGCAACAAATATAGAAAGCCGCGATGAACGCCACCTGAACCGCATGTGAAGAATCTGCAAAGCGCGACAGCTTGTGGCCCGGGGTTGACCTGCATCAGCCCTGCGTACGGGGAGCCGCGCTCAGAGGGCGCTCACGCCTTTGTTCTCATGCGCGCACAAAGCGCGCCAGCGGCCGCCGTGGCGTGGCGGGCACCTCGCCCTGCGGGTAGCCAATGCGGCAGAACATCTGCACCGTGGGATCTTGCGGTGTGCGCGGAGCGGGCCGCCCCAGCACCAGCTGGTGCACGCGCTCGTAGTGCGGGGCCATCTCGGCAAACTCCTGCACCGCCTGGCTCATGGGATGCATGCCCACGCCCAGGGCCGTGGCCTGCAGTTGCTGGCGCACGTAGGCACGCCCAGCCCGTACCTGGTCGCTGCGCGTGTTGGGGCCGGTGATCCACACAAAACCCATGGCCGTGCTGCTGTGACCTTCGAAGCGGCCCATGGCATTTTTGTAGGCCGCGCTGCCTTCCGCGGGCGGCGCGCTGCGGTCGAACATCCCCAGCGCCGACACCACGCGCACGAAGGGTGCATTGATCGAGATGCCATCCCGGTGCTGCAGGATCTCCGCCGGGCCCACGCGGGTGAGGTGGATGCTTTCCATCATCGTGCGCGGCGTGAGCAGTTCGACTCTGGCCGACTCCCAGCACAGCGTGCGCAACGCAGGCAGCTGGGCTGCGCTGACGGTGCCCCCGAAACGCAGCGGGGTGTTGGCTGGCGCGCCGTCCATCAATTGGGCCAGCAGTGCGGGCGCCACGGCGCGGGTGGTGTCGAAGTCTGTCTTGGGCGTGTGGCGCAGCAGCACCTGCGCAAACAGCGGGTCGGGCTGGCCACCGGGTTGCAGCGTGATGCGCGCCACGGGGCGGTCGTCCCAGTCCTTCAGCGCTGCGGGCATCTCACCCTGCGGCCACAGCAAGACCTGGCTGGCCACACCCTGCTCGGCCAGCGCCATCACCAGCAGCTCCAGAAAGGCGCCATGGCCGATCAGAATCTGCCGGCCCAACGGATCCGTCTGTGGCAGCACCCGCCCGGGGTCTGTGCGCAGTGTGATAACACCGTCCTCGCGCAAATCCACCAGCCAGGGCTGCAGGTTGTGCGAATTGGGCGCGGTGATGGCGTAGGCCACGGCGCGGCGGCGCACCTCGGTCTCGCCCACGGGGCCCTGCCAGGCCTCGACCGCCTCGGCGGGATAGTGCGAGTCCAGGGCGCCACAGGCGGCCAGCGTGCCCGCTGTGGCGGCGGCGATGGAGCCACCACCAGCCAGCCGGATGAAGTTGCGACGGTTCATGAGCGTGCTCCGGTGATTCAAGGGTCGTGACGTCATGCCAGCGCGGCGCGGCTGGACTGCATGGCCACCAGTCCCAGGTCGGTCAGCGCCTGGCGCACGGCCTGATCGAACGGGGTGTGGGGCTCATCGCCGATCAGGGCGCGCAGGCGGGTGTTGTCCAGCCGGTGGGGCGTGCGCCACAAGTAGCGCATGGCCGCCAGCGCGGCGAACGTGGGCGCCACCACACCGGCCACACGCAGCAAGGGCCACGGCAACTGGCCCACCCGCAGCGCACCCGTGTCGGGCAACCAGCCCTGCTCTGCAGCGATGGCCGTGAAGCTATGCAGCCACTGCTGCGCGGTGACGTGGTGGCCCCCGAAATGCAGGCATTCAAACGCGGCCAACCGGTGCCGCTCCTGCGCCACGCGCACGAAGGTGCGGGCCAGATCGGGCAGATAAGCCCAGGGCGTGGCCACATCCAGCGGGCCGGGCCAGGTAACGCGGCCCCGGGGCAGGTCCTTGGCGATGGCTTGGTCGATCCAGCTGCCCGTGCCGCTGCCGAAGAAATCTCCGGCGCGCAGCACGATGGCGCGCATTTCGCCCCCTTGCGTGGCGGCCTGCAGGCGCCCTTCCAGCTGCACCCGCATGCGGCCCTTGAAGCCCGTGGCGGTCTGGGGCGTGTCTTCGCGCAGTACGGACGGCATGCCTTCACCAAAGTTGTAGACATTGCCGGGCAGCATCAGCGTCGCGTGCAGCTGGCGGGCGACGGCAATCGCGGCCTCCATGAGTGCGGGGACCTGCTCGCGCCATGCCTTGTGGGTGTAGGCGGGGTTGAGCGCATGCACCACCACCTGCGCGCCTTGTGCCTGGGCGGCCAGCGCAGCGGTGTCATCGACCGCTACGGGCAGCCCCCACACACCGGCGATGGCGGGCAGTGCCGCCCCCTGGGCGCCTGGCCGCACTTGGGCCAGCACCTGCCACCCGGCCTGTGCAAACGCACGGGCGGCCGCCAGGCCGAGCCGGCCCCGAGCGCCCAGAATCAACACGGTGGAGGGGTTGTCCGTGCAGGGTCGAGAAAGAGGATGGGGGGTCATGTCAGGGCTCCATTCACAAGGGATGGAGCGATTGTGAAATCGTGGTCACTACTACACAATTGGCTAATCATTCATAACAGCAATGCAAATATGAATATCGCTACCCGCCACCGCTGCCACCCCGTCGCGGGCACGCTATCAACATGAATCAAACCTTTGACTGGAGCCTGGTGCAGTCCTTCCTGGCTGCGCTCGACCAGGGCAGCCTGCTGGGCGCCGCACGCGCGCTCAATGCCAGCCAGCCCACCATCGGCCGCCACATTGCCGAGCTGGAATCGCAGCTGGGCGTGGTGCTGTTCGAGCGCACGGGCCGTGGCCTGCTGCCCACGGCCACGGCACTGCGGCTGGCCGAATCGGCCCGCGCCATGGAGGACGGCGCCCACCAGCTGGCGCGCAGCGTGTCGGGCGCGGAGGACGGCGTGAGCGGCACCGTGCGCATCACCGCCAGCCAGCCTGTAGCCTGCGTGCTGCTGCCCCCGGTCCTTGTGCGCATGCGCCAGGCCCTGCCCGAGGTGCAGGTGGAGCTGGTGGCCAGCAACCAGGTCACCAACCTGCTGCGGCGCGAGGCCGACATTGCGCTGCGCATGGTGCGCCCCGACCAGGCCAGCCTGGTGGCCAAGCGCATCGGCGCGGTGACGCTGGGCGCCTATGCCCAGCGCGACTACCTGCGCCGCAAGGGCACGCCCCGGCAGCCGCCCGACCTGCTGCAGCACGAGCTGGTGGGCAACGACCGGCACGAAGACATCCTGCAAGGTTTTGCCGCCATGGGCTACCCGGTGGAACGCCAGCACTTCGCGTTCCGCACCGACGACCTCATGGCCTACTGGGAGGCCGTGCGCGCAGGCCTGGGTATCGGCTTTGTGGGCCACTACATGGCGCGCACCGACCCGAACGTTGTGGCCGTGCTGCCCCAGTTGCCGCTGCCGGATCTTCCCATCTGGCTGACAGTGCACCGCGAGATACGCACCAGCCGCAAGATCCGGGCGGTGTATGACTTTCTGGCGGCAGAGGTGCCCTTGGTGCTGTGAAACCCAGGCAACGCAGCAAGCGGCTGCTAGCATGCCAGTCCCTTTGTCTCTCGCGCCCAAGGAGCCCCATGCGCCCCGTGAGCCCCCCATCCCCGTTCCTTCGCCTTCCAGCGCGCCCTGCCCTGCTGGCCCTGGGACTGACCGTCCTGGCCCCGCCGTCCGCAGCAGCCCAGGACACCTCCCGCATCGCCCGCGTCACCGTCTACCCTGGCAGCGCCACGGTGGAGCGTGTGGCCAAGGTGGCTGCGGGCGCGCGCAGCCTCACGCTGGCCTGCCTGCCCGCGTCGCTGGATGTGCAAAGTCTGCAAATCAACGCCGACCCCGCCGTGCGCGTGGGTGAGTTCAATGTGCTCACCGAGGACCGCGATGTGGCGGCAGGCTGCGGCAGCCCGCTGGACGGCCGTATCCGTGAGCTGGAGGATCAAATCGCCGGGGTGAAGGCCGAGGCCTCGGCCCTGCAGCTGGTGGATGGCTACCTGCGCAGCGTGGCGCAAGCCGGCGCGGGATCGGAGGCGCCAGCGCCTGCCAGCACCACACCCCGTGCCGCCACGCCCACGCCCGCTCAGATCACCGCCACTGCGGAGGTGCTGCGCAAGTCCGGGCAGGACAGCTTTGCGCGCGCGCACCAGCTTCAGCGCAAGCAGGAGGCGCTGGAGCTGGCCCTCAAGCCCTTGGCGGCAGAACGCGACCGCGTGGCCAGCCAGCGTGCGCGGGTGGTGTCGGTCACCATCAACCTGGCCGCCGAGCGCGAGGCCGAGCTGCGCCTGTCCTACCAAGTGCGCGGCCCCGGCTGGCAGCCCAGCTACCGGGCCACGCTGGATGCCAACAAATCCACGGTGCTGATCGAGCGCCAGGCGCTGGTGGCGCAGAACAGTGGTGAAGACTGGGGCAACGTGCAGCTCACCCTGTCTACCGGCCAGCCCGGGCGCGCCATGCAGGGGCAACTGCCGCGCCCCTGGTGGCTGAACGTGGCGCCACCGCCCCAAGGCTCGCCTGCACCCGCCATGGCAATGGCACCAGCGCCCGCACCGACCGTTGCGTCGCTGTCCCGGTCGCGCAATGCCGCCGAGGAAGCCATGCCCACGTTCGACGTGAGCGCCCTCGACAAGGGGTTTGCCACCGAGTTCGCCGTACCCCAGCGCATCACCGTGCCTTCCAGCGGCCAGCGCGTGACGCTGGCACTGGGCAGCCACAGCGCCCCCGCCACGCTGGTCACGCGCACGGCACCGGCCATGGAAGAAGCCGCCTATCTGGTCGCGCAGATTGCCCAGCCCCCCGGCGTGTGGCCTGCGGGCGCAGCGGGTCTGTACCGCGACGGCGCCTTTGTGGGCAACGGCCGCATCGACTTTGGCGCGCCCAGCGCGGGCGCCCCGGCCGGCAGCACCAGCCTGTCGTTTGGCCGCGATGAACTCGTCACCGTGCGGGCCGAGCCCGCCCAGGATCTGACCGGCAGCAGCGGCTTTACCGGCTCGCGCGTGGAGCGCAAGACGCGCCGGGCCTACAGCGTGGAGAACCGCCACAAGGCGGCCATCACGCTGCAGGTGCTGCATGCCGCACCGGTCTCGCGCAATGAAAAGATCGAGGTCGAATCGCGCTACCAGCCCCAACCGGCGGACACGGCCTGGAACCGCACGCCCGGCACCGTGGCCTGGCAGCAGCCTGTGGCTGCAGGGGCTACCGCGCAGTTCAGTGCCGAGCACACCATCCGCTACCCCAAGGATTTGGAGTTGCTCGAACGCCAATGACCCAGAGACCCTGCAGCCGACCGCCCGCCGCACACAACAACGGGTCGGTCACAATCCGTCACAGCGCCCGCCAAGGCGCGACCGAGCCCCCAGGAGCCCGCCGCCATGAGTTACCAACACCTCCTCGTTGCCGTTGACGGCAGCCCCACCTCCGACCACGCGCTGACCGAAGCCACGGGCCTGGCCAAGGCCTCGGGCGGCCGCATCCGCCTGCTGAACGTGATGGACCCCGTGGCCCACATCAGCGGCTTTGAGCGGCCCGAGGTCTACAGCCAGGAAGTGCTACCCCGCCTGCGCAACGCGGGCGAAGCCCTGCTGCAGCAGGCACGCCAGCGCGTGGAACAGCAGGGCGTTCCCGTGGACACAGTGCTGATCGAAAACCTGGATGCCCGGGTGGCTGACCTGTTGGTGGAACACGCTCGGGCCTGGGGCGCCGACCTGATCGTGCTGGGCACCCATGGGCGCCGTGGCCTGGCCCGCGTGCTGATGGGCAGCGATGCGGAGCAGATCGCCCGCACCGCCCCCGTGCCCGTGCTGCTGGTGCGCCTGCCCGCCGAAGCTGCCGGCGGTGCCGCCGGCGCCTGACCCTTTTTCTTCCATGCCATGACCTTTTCCGAGCCCCAGTCCACCCTTGCCCCTCAGCGCCCCAGCGTGCGCTTCATGCTGTCCCACCCTGCCCACTTCATGGCGCTGGGCTTTGGTGCGGGCCTGGCCCCGAAGGCGCCGGGCACCGTGGGCACCCTGTGGGCTTGGCTGGCCTACCTGGTGCTGCAGCAGTGGCTGAACCAGCGGCAAATGGGCTTGCTGATCGCAGTCAGCACCGTGGTGGGCTGGTGGGCCTGCACCACCACGGCACGCCACATGCGCGTGGCCGACCCCGGCAGCATCGTGTGGGACGAGGTGGTGGCCTTCTGGCTGGTGCTGTGGCTGGCCATGCCCATGGGGCTGTGGGGGCAGGTGGTGGCGTTTGGGCTGTTCCGCTTTTTTGACGCCGCCAAACCCGGCCCGGTGGGCTGGGCCGACAGTCTGTTCAAGGGCTTTGGCTGGCGCGGGGGCTGGGGTATCTTGTGGGACGACTTTGTGGCAGCCTTCTGTACCTTGCTGGTCATTGCACTGTGGAGGTTCTGATGGCACCCACATCACTATCAAAAAGTGAGCTACTAGAGCAAGAAGTACAAGCGCTTGATGCCAATTTGACGCAAATATCGCTGCGTTTGCTGGCCCGCCGCCACCTACTGGCCACTGCCGAAAGCTGCACTGGCGGCATGATCGCCGCCGCCTGCACCGACCTGTCGGGCTCCAGCCAGTGGTTCGAGCGCGGCTTTGTGACCTATTCCAACGAGGCCAAGGCCGAGATGCTGGGAGTGACCCCCGGCCTGATCGAGCAGCACGGTGCGGTGAGCGAGCCTGTGGCACGCGCCATGGCCGACGGCGCCCTTGCCCACTCGCGCGCGCAGGTCAGTCTGGCCGTGACGGGCGTCGCGGGCCCCACGGGCGGCACCGAGGCCAAGCCGGTGGGCACCGTGTGGTTTGCCTGGTGCGTGGGCGGCGAAACCCACAGCGAAATGCAGCACTTTGCCGGGGACCGCGCCGCCGTTCGCACCGCCACGCTGCGGTACGCACTGAAGCGGCTGCTGAGCCTGCTGCCTGCCTGACCTTTCGGGGCACCATGCCCAGGTCTGGCTTTGGTGGCCGCTGTCGTCCACAAGACAGGGCTTCACCCGCCCCTTGCCACACCATACGGCCATGACAACGACATCTCCCTGGTTTGACGGCTTTGCCACCCAGCGTATCACCACCTCGGGCGCGGAAATCTTTGTGCGCACAGGGGGCGCCGTGGACTCCCCCGCGCTGCTGTTGCTGCACGGCTTTCCGCAAACGCATGCGCTGTGGCACCGCGTGGCACAGCAGCTGGCGCGCGACTACTGCCTGGTGCTGCCGGACCTGCGCGGTTATGGCGACTCATCCCACGCGCCCGGCTTGCCCGACCACAGCAACTACAGCAAACGCGCCCTGGCGCAAGACATGGCCGAGGTGATGACCACGCTGGGCCACGACCGGTTCTACCTGTGCGGCCACGACCGGGGCGGACGGGTGGCCCACCGCCTTGCGCTGGACCACGCCGCGCGCGTCAAGAAGCTGTGCGTGATCGACATCGCCCCCACGCTCGACATGTACGCGCGCACCGACATGGAGTTTGCGCGCGCCTACTACCACTGGTTCCACTTGATCCAGCCCGCGCCGCTGCCCGAGACCATGATTGGCGGCAACGCGCGCGCCTACCTGCACGCCAAGCTGGGCGGCTGGGGCAGCGCTGGCCTGGCCCACATCGAGCCCCAGGCCCTGGCCGACTACGAGCGATGCTTTTGCACGCCCGAAGCCATCCACACCGCCTGCGAGGACTACCGCGCCAGCGCAGGCATCGACCTGGACCACGACCGTGACAGCCGCGCGCGCGGCGAGAAGATCGCCTGCGACACCTTGGTGATCTGGGGCGCGCACGGTGTGGTGCACCGGCTGTTTGATCCACTGGCGCTGTGGCAGGCGCAGTGTGCAGGCGTGGTCACGGGCCAGACCGTGCCGGCAGGGCACTTCATCCCCGAGCAATTGCCTGGAGAGACCGCCCAGGCACTGGTCCAATTTTTCAGCGCCTGAGCCCACTGCCGCAGATTCAGGCGCGCGGCAGCACCACGTTCACGGGGTTGCCCGCCACACAGGCCTCGATGTTGCTGATCAGCTGGTCGGCCAGCGCCTGGATGGCCTCGGCGCTGGCCCAGGCCACATGGGGCGTGAGCACGAAGTCCGGCCGGTCCAGCAGCGCCATGAAAGGGTGGTCAGCGGGTGGCGGCTCCACGCTCGTCACGTCAAAGGCCGCGCCGCTGATCTGCCCGGCCTGCAGCGCGGGGCCCACGGCCTGCTCATCCACCAAACCACCGCGTGCGGTGTTGATCAGCAAGGGCCGCCGCTGCATGAGCGCAAACTCGGGCGCACCGATCATGTGGTGCGTGTGGGCGTTGAGCGGGCAGTGCAGCGTGAGCACATCGGCTTCGCGCAGCGTCTGCTCGAATGGGGTGTACAGGCGGCCCTGGCCGCTGCGCCCCTTGTGCGCCGCCATCAGCACCCGCATGCCCAGCGCGCGGCCGATGGCAGCCACGGCCTGGCCCAGCGCGCCGTCGCCAATCACACCGAGCGTGGAGCCCGCCAGGTCGCGGATGGGGTGGTCAAAAAAGCAGAACTGTCCGGCCTGCTGCCAGCGCGCGGCGCGCACCGCGTCGCGATAGGCACACAGGCTGCGACGCAGGGCAAAGATCAGTGCAAAGGTGTGCTCGGGCACGGTGTGGGTCGCGTAGTTGCGCACGTTGCTCACCACCACACCCCGGGCCTGGCAGGCCGCCAGGTCCACGTTGTCAGTGCCCGTGGCGGCCACGGCCACCAGGCGCAGGCGCGGCGCCTGGGCCAGCGCCTCGGCGGTGATGCGCACCTTGTTGGTGATCACGACGTCGGCATCGCGGATGCGCGCCGCAACATCGGCCGGCGCGGTGGCGGCATGCTCAGCCCAAGTGTGGTCAAAAGCCGGGCGGCGCAACTGGGTGGTGGGAGAAAGGGTGTCGCGATCGAGAAAGACGATGTGCATGGGAACTCTCTGCGTGGGGTGGTTCAGGCCATTCATGCCGCACGCAGGCGGTGGGCTTCGGCAGCCACGGCCTCGGCGGTGATGCCGAACAACTCGTACAGCGCAGGCGCGGGGCCCGAAGCACCAAAGCCCCGCATGCCCACGAAGCTGCCGCGAGGTCCCAGGTAGGCGTCCCAGCCCATGCGGCAGGCGGCCTCCACCGCCACGCGCACGCCGCTGCCCAGCACCGCGTGGCGGTAGTCTGCGTCCTGCTGGTCAAACAGCTCCCAGCAGGGCAGCGATACCACGGCCGTGCCCACGCCGCCCTGCTCTAGCAGGTCGCGGGCGGCCACGGCCAGCGCCACCTCCGAGCCAGTGGCCAGCAGCGTGACCTCGCGCGGGCCGCAGGCGGCCTCGTGCAGCACGTAGCCGCCGCGGGCACTGCAGTTGCGGGCGTCGTGGGCGGTGCGTACCAGCGGCAGCGTCTGGCGTGCAAACACCAGGCTCACCGGGCCGTCGGTATGGGCCAGCGCAGCCTCCCAGCATTCGGCGGCCTCTACCGCATCGGCCGGGCGCATGACCCACATGTTGGGCATGGCGCGCAGCGACGCAAGAATTTCCACCGGCTGGTGGGTGGGGCCGTTCTTGCCGATGCCGATGGAGTCGTGGCTGAACACGAACTTCACCGGCAGGCCCATGAGGGCGGCCATGCGCATGGCGGGCCGCTCGTAGTCCGAGAACGCGAGGTAGGTCACGCTGAGCGGCACGATGCCGCCGTGCGCGGCCATGCCATTGGCCATGGAACCCATCACGTGCTCGCGCACGCCGCAGTGCACGTAAGCCCCACCGGGGTCGGCTGCCGTGAAGGCGCGCAGGCCGCGTTTGTGGCTGGTGGGCGCCTCCAGGTCGGCGCAGCCCACCATGCGCTCGGGGATGACGGGGGCGAGCAGGTCGTTGATCTCGGCCGAGAGCAGGATGCCGCCCTGGCCTTCGGGCTGGGTATGGGCACGCGCCTTGTAGTCCTGCAACACCTGCTGCCAGCCCGTGGGCAGGCGCCCTTCCATCACCCGGCAGAACTCCTCGCGCTCCGCAGGGGGCAGGGCCTGCAGACGCTGCTGCCAGGCGGCGTGTTCGGCGGCGCTGCGTTGTCCGGCATCACGCCAGGCCTGCAACACTTCGGATGGGACGACGAAGGGTGGGTGGGGCCAGCCCAGCAGCGCGCGCGCGTCATCGGCGTCTTGGAGGTGCAGGCGTGCGCTGTGGCCGCCGCGTTGGCCCTGCACGCGCGGCAGCCCCTTGCCGATGACCGTGCGGCAGGCGAGGAGCGAGGGGCGCGGGTCCTTGCGCGCCAGGGTCAACGCGGCCGACACGGCGTCGATGTCGTGGCCATCCAACTCCTCCACATGCCAGCCCGCCACACGGAAGCGGTCGGGCACGTTTTCGCTGATGGACAGCGAGGTCGCGCCGTCGTCGGTGATGAGGTTGTCGTCCCACAGCAGCACGAGGTGACCCAGTCGCAGGTGCCCGGCCAGCGAGATCATTTCCTGACCCACGCCCTCCTGCAGGCAGCCATCGCCCACGAAGGCGTAGGTGAAATGGTCCACCAGGGCGCTGCCGAAGCGGGCACGCAGGTAGGCCTCGGCCACGGCCATGCCAAAGGCGTTGGCAATGCCCTGGCCCAGCGGGCCGGTGGTGACCTCGATGCCATGCCCGGGGTTGCGCTCGGGGTGGCCTTCGCAGATGGCGCCCAGCTCGCGGAAGCGCTGGATCTGTTCCAGCGTGATGGCCTCGTAGCCCGTGAGATGCAGCAGCGAGTACAGCAGCATGGAGCCGTGGCCGTTGGAGAGCACCACGCGGTCGCGGTCCCACCAGGTGGGGTCAGCGGGGTGGTGCTTGAGGTGCTGGGTGTAAAGCGCCGTTGCGATCTCGGCCATGCCCAGGGGCACGCCCTGGTGGCCTTCGGTGGCGCGAACGATGGCGTCGATCGACAAGAAGCGGATGGCATGCGCCAGGGGCTGCAGGGGGTGGGCACTCATGGGGTGCGCGGCATGCCAGGGGCTGCCGCTTGTCTCCGGGTGGTTGTGGCAAAGGAATCAGCCCGGATTCTTTGCGCCCGAATTCATGAAGACAAGCGACGTTTATTCAGGGATACATGAAATCAGTTCATTCACCGCCCCCGCCTGACCGATCTCATCGCCCTTGGGACTGCAGCGCCTCCTCGCGCACCCAGTCCAGAAACCGCCGCACCTCGGGCCGGGCCGCGTGGCGCCCCGGGTAGACCAGAAAGTGCGCCTGCACCTGCAGTTCCACCTCGGGGCCGAACACAGGCTGCAGGCGGCCTGTGGCGATCAGGGCCTGGCCCAGGCTGGTGCTCTCCAGCGCCACGCCCAGCGACTGCACGGCAGCGTCCAGGCTCATCATCGCGCGGTCAAAGCGCAGCGCAATGCGCTCGGGCCGCTGGCCAGGCAAAAACCGCGCAAACCAGTCGGGCCACTGTGCCACGTTGACCACCGACTGGATCAGCGGCACGCGCAGCAGGTCTTGCGCCGTATGCACCGCATGGGTGCGAATGAACTCGGGGCTGGCCAGCGGCATGACTTTTTCAGCAAACACGGGTTCAACCTCGAGGTGCGGCCAATTGGGCAGCCCGTAGCGGATATCGATGTCTACCAGGCCCAGCTGAAAGTCCGAATGCACGTGCGAGGCCGACAGCGACAGCGCAATGTCCGGGTGCCGCCGCGTGAAACGCGAGATGCGCGGCATCAGCCACAGGCTGGCAAAGCTGGGGCTGCAGTGCAGGTGCAGCGTGTCCTGCATGCCGTGGCGCAGGCTTTCGGTGGCGGTGTTGATCGCTCCGAGCGCGTTGGCCACGCGCTGCAAGTAGCTTTGCCCTGCCGGGGTCAGCTCCACGCCGCGCGCCGAACGCTCAAACAACCGCACCCCCAGCAGCCCTTCGAGCTTGGCGAGCTGGTGGCTCACGGCCGAGGGCGTGAGGTTCAGTTCGCCGGCGGCCAGCGAAAAGCTCTTGCGGCGGGCAATGGCTTCAAACGCCTGCAGGGCACTCAGGGGAGGAATCATGTGGATGACAGTTGTTCATTTATTGCGGCGCAACATGAACGAAATTAAATCTTGGGTGAGTTTATATCGTTTGTTTTCAAAGACCCTGCCTTCCAGAATCCAGCCCATCGCAATGCAGTACATACAAGGAGACACGCATGCTGCTCAAAGACAAGGTTGCCGTCATCACTGGCGGTGCGGGACTCAACGGCCTGGGTTTTGCCACGGCGCGCATGATGGCCGAACAGGGCGCCAAGGTGGTGATCCTCGATCTGGAAGGGGCCAACCCGCAGGCCGCTGCTGCCCGGCTCGGAACCGAGCACCTGGGGCTGGTGGCCAACGTGACCGACAAGGCCTCGTGTGAGGCTGCGGCTGCAGCCATCCAGGCGCGCTATGGCCGCATCGACATCCTGGTGAACAACGCCGGCATCACGCAGCCGGTGAAGTTCCTCGATATCACGGGCGCCGATTACGACCGCATCCTGGACGTGAGCCTGCGCGGCACGCTCTACGCATCGCAGGCCGTGCTGCCGTTCATGGTGGCGCAGAACAGTGGCGCCATCGTCTGCATCTCGTCGGTGTCGGCACAGCGTGGCGGGGGCATCCTGGGCGGCCCGCACTACTCGGCAGCCAAGGCTGGCGTGCTGGGCCTGGCCCGCGCCATGGCCCGCGAATACGGCGGCAACAACATCCGCGTGAATTGCGTGACGCCGGGCCTCATCGCCACCGACATCAACAAGGGCAAGATCCCCGACGACAAGCGGCAAGGGATTCTGGACGGCATTCCGCTGGCCCGCATCGGCGAGCCTAACGACGTGGCCGGCTGCGTTGTCTTCCTGGCCAGCGACTTGGCCAAGTACTGCACGGGCGTCACGCTCGACGTGAACGGCGGCATGTTGATCCACTGAGCCCCCGCGGCGGTGCGCCGCGCCGCCGTTCCACCCCCTTACCAAGGCCCGCAGAGGCATCTTTCACCACACCGGAGACACGACATGAACCACAACGCATTCCCCCTTCTGCGCCGCACGGCGCTCGCAGCAGCCCTGCTGGGCCTGGCCTTCTCGGCGCTGGCCCAGCCGGCCGTCAAGCTCACGCTGGGGCACGGGGCGGCCGCCGGCAACCCGCGGCACGAGGCGTCGGTGAAATTTGCCGAGGTGCTAAAAACCAAGAGCGGCGGGCGCATCGAAGTCACGGTGGCGCCCTCGGCCCAGCTGGGGGATGACGCCGCCATGGTGACGGCGCTGCGCACCGGCGCGCTCGACATGTCGGCCAACTCGCAGGGCGCCGTAGCCAACACCGTGCCCGAGTACGCTGCTTTTGGTATGCCCTTCCTGTTTGCCGACCTGCCCCAAGCCTGGAAGCTGCTGGACGGCCCCATGGGCCATGAGCTGGCGGCCAAGTCGGCCGAGAAGGGCTTGGTGGTGCTGGGCTACTGGGACAACGGCATCCGCCACATGAGCAACAGCAAGCGCCCGCTGCTCAAGGCCGAAGACCTGCGCGGCCTGAAGATGCGCACGCCGCCCGATACCGTGACGGTGGACATCATGCAGAGCCTGAACGCCGAAGCGCAGCAGATCAAGTTTGCCGAGCTGTACGTGGCGCTGCAGCAGGGCGTGGTGGATGGGCAGGAGAACCCTCTCATGAACATACACGCGAGCAAGCTGTACGAAGTGCAGAAGTTCATCTCGCTCACGGGCCACAAGTATGAAATGACGCCCTTCCTCATGAGCAAGCGCACCTGGGACCGCCTGGCCGAAGGGGACCGCAAGCTGGTGCAGGAAGCAGCCGCCGAGGCCACGGCGCTGCAGCGCAAGCTCTCCAAGGAAAGCGACGACATGCTGGTGGCCGACCTCAAGGCCAAGGGCGTGCAGGTGGATACGGTGGACAAGGCATCGTTCCAGAAGGCCACGGTCAACGTGGTCGCCAAATGGGAACAGAGCCCTATCGGCGCATTCGTGAAGAAAGTGGTTGCCACCGCTCGCGCCCAGTAACGACCGCCCATTCCCTGCCCCTTGTGCCATGGCGCCCTGCACGGGCACCATGGCTGGAGACCTTTCATGTCCTTGCCCAACGCCCCCGGCGTGATGGAGCGGGTGATTGCAGCCGTATGCCAAATCGTGCTGTGGGTCACCTCCACCGTCATCTTCCTCATCCTCACGGCCAACACGATTCTGCGCTACAGCACGGGAGCCAGCCTGCAATGGGCCAACGAAGTGCCCGAGCTGCTGTTCCCATGGCTGGTGATGGCTGGCGTGGTGTTGGCCGCGCTACACAGCTCGCACATCGCCACCACCTTCCTGATGGAATCCTTGCCCGCTGGTGCGCGGCGGGTGCTGGGCACCGCTGGCTGGCTGGCGGTGTCTGGCCTGTATCTCGCACTCTCGAAGGCGACCTACAGCCTGCTGGAGATCGTGCATGACGAGAAGTCACCCATCCTGCAGGTGCCGTCCTCGGTCACCTACGGCTGCGTGATGTTCGCCATGCTGCTGCTCGCACTGCTCGCACTGCAGTCTGCATGGCGTTGCGCCAAGTACGGCGCCGATGCGGCCACCGCCGACAGTGGCGTTTCCGCCGCCCAGGGCTGATCGCCCAAGGAGAACACTATGAGCGCACTCATTCTTCTCGTTTTTCTCGTTGGTGCCGTAGCCGCCATCCCCATCGCCCACGCACTGCTGATCGCGGCCTTGGCGGCGGCGCTCAGCTCGGACAGGGTTCCGCTGGACCTGCTGGTGCAGCAGATGGTGGCGCAGGTGCAAAGCTTTCCGCTGATCGCCATACCGTTCTTCATGCTGACCGGTGCGCTGATGATGGGTGGCCGGCTGGGCAATGCGCTGATCAGCGTGCTGTCGTCCACCGTGGGCCGCTGGCACGGGGGCCCGGCCCAGGTCAGCGTGCTGTCGTCCACACTGTTCGGCGGGGTTTCGGGCTCGGCCGTGGCCGATGCCTCGGCCATCGGCTCGCTGATCATGCCCTGGCACCGCAAGCTGGGCTACCCGATGCCGTTCTCGGCGGCGTCGCTGGCCTCGGCCGCCACCATCGACATCATCATCCCGCCCTCGATCCCGCTGATCCTGTTTGCGCTGTCGTCCAACACGTCGATTGCAGCCCTGTTCTACGCGGGCATCCTGCCCGGCTTGCTGCTGTGCGGCGGCTTCATGGTGGCGTGCTGGTGGGTGGGCAAGACCAAGAACCTGCCCCGCGAAACGGCCTCCCTGCAGCGCGCCGCGATGCTGCGCAACCTGCTGCTGTCGTCGCCGGCTGTGCTGCTGCCGGTGCTGATCGTGGTGTTCCTGCGCTTTGGCATTGCCACGCCGACCGAAGTGGCTGTGCTCTCGGCGCTGTATGCCGGTGGCGTGTCGGCCCTGTTGTACCGCGACCTGAGCTGGCGCCGCCTGCACGCGGCCATCGTCGAGGCAGGCGTCGCCACCGGCGTGGTACTGCTGGTGATCATGGCGTCGTCGGCCATTGGCTGGCTGCTCACCTTCGACCAACTGCCCCAGGGCATCGTGGGCTGGGTCAGCGAGCATGTGACCACCGGCTGGCTGGTGATCCTGCTGATGAACCTGATGATGCTCTTCGTGGGCATGTTCATCGACCTGCCGGCCGCCGTCTTGTTGCTCACCCCCGTGTTCCTGCCACTGGCGCACAGCATCGGCATGGACCCGGTACAGCTCGGATTGATGATGGTCGTGAACCTGGCTATCGGCCTGTACACGCCGCCCGTGGGTACCACTCTGTTCATCACCAGCTCGCTCGCCCGGGTCAAGGTGGGGCAGACGGTGCGTGCCATGGGGCCGTTCTACCTCGTGGCCTTCGGCGTACTGCTGCTCGTTTCCTACGTGCCCGCCGTGATCCTCAAGTAAGCCGCGCGCGGCCTTTTTACCCGGAGTTCCAAGCATGTCCATTCCCCAGGAAAAACTCACCGCCATCGCGCAGGCCGCGTGGCGCATCCGCCGCTTCGCCGTGCGCATGGGCGAAGTCCAGGGCCAAGGCTACGTCGGCCAGGCACTGGGCTATGCCGACGTCCTGGCCACGGCCTACGCCCACGCGCTGAACCTGCGCCCCAAAGACCCGCAGTGGGACGGTCGCGACCGTTTCCTGCTCTCGCATGGCCACTACGCCATCGCCTTCTATGCCGCACTGATCGAGGCCGGAACCATCCCCGAATCGGAGTTGGAAACCTATGGCAGCGACGACAGCCGCCTGCCCATGTCCGGCATGGCAACGTACACGCCGGGCATGGAGATGTCGGGCGGCTCACTGGGACAGGGCCTGCCCATCGCTGTGGGCATGGCACTGGGCCTGCGCCACCGGGGCAATCCGGCATTTGTCTATAACTCCATGTCGGACGGAGAGCTGGACGAAGGCTCCACCTGGGAGGCCGCCATGTCCGCCAGCCACCACCGGCTGGGCAACTTGATTTGCATCGTGGACATCAACAACCAGCAGGCGGACGGGCCGTCGAGCAAGGTGATGGGCTTTGAGCCGCTTACCGACAAGTGGGCGGCCTTTGGCTGGCATGTGCAGCGCGTGGACGGCAACCACCTGCCGGCCGTGGTGCGCGCCTTCGATACGGCACGCCAGCTGACGGAACCCAAGCCCCGGGTAATCCTGTGCGACACGCTCATGGGCAAGGGAATCCCCTTCCTGGAAGCGCGCGACAAGAACCACTTCATCCGCGTCGATCCGCCCGAATGGCAACAGGCACTGGATGTGCTCGATGCCCACCGTCCTTGAACCTGGGACCACACCATGAACACCGCAGCAAACGACAAGAAACCCCGGCTGACCACCTCGGCCATGATCGCCTCCATCGCGTCCGAAGGGCAGCGCGTGAAGGCTGCCCCCTTTGGCAAGGCGCTGGTGGAATACGCCGCCAGCCACCCCGAAGTGGTAGGTATGACCGCCGACCTGGCCAAGTACACCGACCTGCACCTATTTGCCCAGGCTTACCCCGATAGATTCTTTCAGATGGGAATGGCCGAGCAGCTCCTGATGGGCGCGGCAGGCGGCATGGCCAAGGTGGGCCTGGTGCCGTTTGCCACCACCTACGCGGTATTTGGCACCCGGCGCGCCTACGACTTCATCCACCAGGTGATTGCCGAGGAGAACCTGCCCGTCAAGATCTGCTGCGCCCTGCCCGGCCTGACCACCGGCTACGGCCCCAGCCACCAAGCCACCGAAGACCTGGCCATGATGCGCGCCATCCCTGGCCTGACGGTGGTGGACCCGTGCGACGCGCTGGACATCGAACAGGCCGTGCCGCAGATCGCGCAACACCCCGGCCCCGTGTACATGCGCCTGCTGCGCGGCAACGTGCCGCTGGTGCTGGACGAATACGACTACCACTTCGAGCTAGGCAAGGCCAAGCTGCTGCAGGACGGTGCCGACGTGCTGGTGATCAGCAGCGGCTTCATGACCATGCGCACGCTGGAAGTCGCCAAGCAGCTCGCCACCGATCACATCAGCGTGGGTGTGCTGCACTGCCCCACGATCAAGCCCCTGGACAACGCCACCATCCTGGCCGAGGTGCGCAAGCCCGGCCGGCTGGTGGTGGTGGCCGAGAACCACTCCACGGTGGGCGGCCTGGGCGAGGCCGTGGCGGGCCTGCTACTGCGCGAGGGCGTGACACCGTCGCGCTTTCGCATGCTGGCGCTGCCCGATGCGTTCCTGGACGCGGGAGCCCTGCCCACGTTGCACGACCGCTACGGCATCTCTGCCGACAAGATGGCCGCACAGCTCAAGCAGTGGCTGGCGTGACGGCACCGCCGCCCCGCGGAGGCACTGCAACGCCCGGGGACTTTTTGCGGGAGTTGTTCGACACCGCCGTGCGCGCCGCGCAGCCGGCGCACCGCATGGCGCAGGCGCTGCCCGCGCTGCCCCGGGGACGCACGGTGGTACTGGGTGCGGGCAAGGCGGCTGGTGCCATGGTGCATGCGCTGGAGGCCCTGTGGCCACAGGATGCGCCGCTGTCCGGCCTGGTGGTCACGCGCTACGGGCACACGCCACCTCGCCCGACGGGTCTACCCGCACGCATCGAGATTGCTGAGGCCGCGCACCCCGTACCCGACGCGGCCGGACTGCAGGCCGCTGAACGCATGCTGGCCCTTACCCATGGCCTTGCAGCCGACGACCTGGTGCTGTGCCTGATCTCGGGTGGCGGCTCGGCCCTGCTGACACTGCCCTGCAAGGGCCTGACGCTGCAGGACAAGCAGACCCTCAACCGCGCGCTGCTGCACAGCGGGGCCACCATTGCCGAGATGAACTGCGTGCGCAAGCACCTGTCCCGCATCAAGGGTGGCCACCTGGCCGCCGCCTGCGCGCCCGCCCAAGTGGTCACCCTGGCCATCAGCGACGTGCCGGGCGACGACCCTGCCGTCATCGCCAGCGGGCCCACCGTGCCCGATGACTCCACCTGTGCCGATGCATTGGCCATTCTGACCCGCTACGGCATCACCCTGCCCCACGCCGTGCAGGCCGCGCTGCGGCGCGGCGACCTGGAAACCCCCAAGCCCGGCGACCCGCGTCTGGCCGGCCACCAGGTTCACCTGCTGGCCACGCCCCAGCAGTCGCTACAGGCAGCAGCTGAGGCAGCGGGTGCAACCGGGCTGGCCGTGTACCTGCTGGGCGATGCCATCGAGGGCGAATCACGCGACGTAGGCCGGGTGCACGGCGCCATGGCGCGTGCCGTGGCCCAGGGGCGCAGCAGCCTGCAACGGCCGTGCGTGCTACTCAGCGGCGGAGAAACCACCGTCACGGTGCGCCGGGCCGAGGGCGCCGCCCCGCGCGGGCGCGGCGGCCGTGCGGGCGAGTTCTGCATGGGCGTGGCCGAGGCCCTGCAAGGGCAGCCTGGCGTGTGGGCCCTGGCAGCGGACACCGATGGCATCGACGGCATGGAGGACAACGCGGGCGCCATCGTCAGTCCCGATACCTTGGCACGGGCGAATGCCCTGGGCCTGGACCTGGCCGGGCACCAGCAGCGCAACGACGCCTACGGATTTTTCTCAGCCCTGGGCGACCTGGTGGTGACCGGTCCCACCCATACCAACGTCAACGACTTTCGGGCACTGCTCGTGCTGTGATGACCGGAGCGTGCGTGTAGCATGGGCAGCCCTTGAGGAGGAGAACCCATGCACCCCAACGCCCAGACCCTGCAACGCTTTTACACCGCGTTTGCGCAACTGGACCACGCCACCATGGCGGCCTGCTATGCACCCGACGCCACGTTTGACGACGAAGCCTTTTCCCTGAAAGGCCGCGAGCAGGTGGCAGGCATGTGGCGCATGCTGTGCACTGCCACCCAAAAGCCCGGCGCCGCCGAACACTGGAAGCTGGAGTTCAGCGGCATCGACGCCGATGCGCAGGGCGGCAAGGCGCACTGGGAAGCGCACTACCTCTTCAGCGCCACGGGGCGCAAGGTGCACAACATCATCGACGGCACCTTCACCTTCACGCCCGACGGGCTGATCGCCACCCACCGCGACCGCTTCAACTTCTGGCGCTGGGCGCGGCAGGCGCTAGGTGCGCCGGGGCTGCTGCTGGGCTGGTCGCCATCGCTCAAGCGCAAGGTGCGTAGTACAGCGGCGGGGAATCTGAAGAAGTTTCTGGCGCAGGAGGCACGGCCGCTATGACCCGCACACCAGGCCCGCGAAATACGACACAAGCCCCCTGTGCAATTGGCTGCGCTTGAGCTTCAAGTCTTCTTGCGACGCACCGCATTGAATGCCGATGCTGTCATGGCCAGCAACAGCGCCATAAGCCCCCATTCGCTCAGTGTCGGAACAGAGGTTGCGCTGGCAGCCAGCACGTTAAGCGTGGCGTTGGCGGCAGGGGCACTGCCGGCACTGGAATTCAGGCCCGTAGTGACGTTATTTTTTACGCCCGGCGCTGTCGCCGTGACCTGAACAGAAAAGGTGCAACTGCCCCCTGCGGCCAGCGCCCCGCCGGCCAAGGCCACCGCGGAGGAACCCGGTACGGCGGTCACCACGCTACCGACCCCACAGTCGCCCACCAAACCGTTGGGAGTGGACACCGCCAAGCCCGCAGGCAAGTTGTCCGTGAACGTGATGTTGTTAGCGGCCCCCCCCATCCGATTGATGGTGAACGCCAGCGAGGTAGAGCTTCCGACCGCCACGCTTGGCACTCCAAACGCCTTGCTAAAAGTAAAGACAACGCCCGCTTGCGCGCCAGTTGCCCACAATGCGCCGGCGCCGATCAACAGCGCTCCCATCCAACGAACTTTCGACATATCGTCCTCTAAAAAATGCAGGCTTTCTGAACGCTCAATCAAGAGAGTGGCGTTTGTACTTCAATGTTTTGAAAATGTCTTCCAAAAAATGACCGCGCGCACTCGGTCTTGAACTAGCGCCTCAAGGCAGCTTGTCAAAGGGTTGGCTCAAGGCCCGCCAGAGCCCGTCAGGCCTGGCATCGTTGTCGTTGGCCAGTCCCAGGTGCATGTCCTTGTGGCCCAACACTGGTTGCACGCAGTAGGTTCCTGCCAAGTGGTCCCACCAGGGGAACACCATTCCGAAGTTGCTGTTGCCCTCATCCATGCGTTCAGAATGGTGCACACGGTGCATATCCGGGGTCACCATGACCCAACGCAGCCTCCGATCCCAGCGCAAAGGAATCGCAACATTGGCATGGCAAAACGCGGAGTGCACCAGTTGAAACACCGCGTACAACAACAAGGAGACAAGAGGAATGCCCAGCGCCGCGCAAAGCATCAGCGTCAGTGCAGCAAGTGCCGCCACTTCCAGCGGATGGTGTCGCACACTGGTCGTCACATCGAACGCGGCGTCTGCGTGATGCACTTGGTGCATTCGCCACAGTAGTGGAATGGAGTGCGAAGCACGGTGCAGCAGATACTGAATCGCATCAACCAGCAAAACGCCAATGACGATCTTGGGAACACCGGGCAATGCCGATCCGGCCAACCCTGTCCACTCTAAGGACGTCCCCAGTCGTACCGCTGCGGTCTGCACGGGCTCGGCCACCCACCACATCAACAGACCACCCAACCCATACAGCAATAGATTGACCTTTCTCCGCCCTTGGCAGCCTTCGCCGGTCACACGGCGAGGCCAGAAGTGCTCTGTCAAAGCAAGAATGCCCAGGACCACCGAGAACAGTACGTACTGCCCCCATTCAAAGTGATCCATCACGGCCTGGATGAATTGCGCCATTTTTGCGTTTGCAGGGAGGTCCAAGAGGACTCAAGCCCCGTGGCACTTCTTGTACTTCTTGCCGCTGCCGCAGTGGCAAGGGTCATTGCGCCCTGGCTCGGGCGCCTTGCGCACGGTCTCCACGCGCGGGCCCATGCTCTTCCACAGCTGGCGGAGGTCGTACACCGCCCAGATGGCTTCGCCGAAGGCTTCCACGCGCGCCTGGCTGGTGCTGGGCGGGCCGTCTTCGTCGTACATGCAGACTTCGGGCTTGCCGGTGTCGTCTTCGGTCAGGGCCACGATGCGGTCCAGCGCGTCGTCCAGCCACTTGGCGGCTTCCTTGTCGCGCGGGGCGGCCCAGTCTTCGGGCCAGTTCTCCACGGCAAACATGAAGCCCAGCGCCCAGACCTGGCCGAAGGACGGGATCTCCTGGTCGTCGCCCATCTCCGCGCGCTGCTCGTCGGTCAGGCTGGCCACGGCACCCCGCATGTCCATGGCTTCGGGCTGGAAGGTGCGATCGTCATCCAGCGTCTTCACATCGGTGTCGAGCTGGGTCACGATCTCGGCCCAGCGGCGGTCCCACAGCACCAGAAACCGCGCCTGCTGTGCGGCGTCGGCAAACGCGGGCAGCAGCGGCAGCGGCGCGCCCTCCGCCACGTCCAGCTCGGCCCCGTCACCCAGCAGCATGGGCAGGTATTCGGCCGGGGCAATCGGGCGGCGGCTGCAGATCAGCGCCGTCATGAAGCCGTCGCAGAACTCCCACTGCGGAATTTCCTCGCCGCGCGCGCGCAGGTCGTCGAGGATGTTGTCGATCTCTTCCAGCTCCTGCGGGCCCAGCGCAGCGGCCGGTGCGGCCGTGGGGTCGAGTTCGTCAGTGGCGGGGGTGGGCGATGTGGGTTCGGTCATGTTGGCTCCGGTCGTCAAGGGAGAAAGCGGGGATTGGCGGGCAAAGTTTTACTTTTATGATGCGCAGGCCTTGTGCCACGGCCATGTCACGGTCATGGTGCAGCAGCGGCACCGCAGACGTGGGCTGGGGCGGCGCAAGGCAGGCCGCTCACCACCCGGCAACCCGATAAAAAGGCGGTCAGTGTAGCCCTCCCGCGCCGCGGCCCAGAACCAGGACCTCCATGATCCACCAACTGAACTCCCTGTACCCGGTGCGCTACACGGCTTTTGTGCTGTGCGTTTTCGGGCTGCTGTTGTCGCTGTTTGCGCTGGTGGCCTTTCAAGTGGGGCTGCCCGTGGTGCTGGTGTTCGCGGCCCTGGTGGCTTTGGGTGTGTACGACCTGCAGCAGTCGCGCCACGCCATCCTGCGCAACTACCCGGTCATCGGCCACATCCGCTTCATGCTCGAATACGTGCGGCCCGAGGTACGCCAGTACTTCATCGAGAGCGACAGCGAAGCCGCGCCGTTCTCGCGCGCGCAGCGCTCGCTGGTGTACCAGCGCGCCAAGGGTGACCCGGACAACCGGCCCTTTGGCACGCACCTGGACGTGGGCGCGCAGGGCTACGAATGGGTGAATCACTCGCTCGCGCCCACCCAGCTGCCGTCGCACGACTTTCGGGTGTGGGTCGGGGGCAGCCCCGATGTGCCGTCACCGTCCGTATCGCCCTGCACCCAGCCCTACCACGCGAGCGTGTTCAACATCTCGGCCATGAGCTTCGGCGCGTTGTCGGCCAACGCCATCCTGGCGCTCAACCAGGGCGCGAAAAAAGGCGGCTTTGCGCACGACACGGGTGAAGGTAGCATCAGCCAGCACCACCGCGTGCATGGGGGCGATCTGATCTGGGAGATTGGCTCGGGCTACTTTGGCTGCCGCAACCCCGATGGCACGTTCAGCGAAGAGCGTTTTGCCGCCAATGCCACCGACCCACAGGTCAAGATGATCGAGCTCAAACTGAGCCAGGGTGCCAAGCCGGGCCACGGTGGCGTACTGCCCGGCGCCAAGGTGACGGCCGAGATCGCGGCCGCACGCGGCGTGAAGGAAGGTGAAACCTGCATTTCGCCCGCCAGCCACAGCGCGTTCCACACCCCGGTGGAGATGATGCAGTTCATCGCCAAACTGCGCCTGCTCTCGGGCGGCAAGCCCACGGGGTTCAAGTTCTGCCTGGGCCACCCGTGGGAGTGGTTTGCCATCGTCAAGGCCATGCTGGTCACGGGCATCACGCCCGACTTCATCGTGGTGGACGGTGCCGAGGGCGGCACGGGCGCGGCGCCTGTCGAGTTCACCGACCACGTGGGCGCGCCGCTGCAAGAGGGCCTGCTGCTGGTGCACAACACGCTGGTGGGCGTGAACCTGCGCGACCGCGTGCGCCTGGGCTGCGCGGGCAAGGTGATCAGCGCCTTCGACATCGCGCGCATGATGGCGCTGGGTGCCGACTGGTGCAACGCGGGTCGCGGCTTCATGATGGCGCTGGGCTGCATCCAGGCGCAGAGCTGCCACACCGGCCACTGCCCCACCGGTGTGACCACGCAAGACCCGCTGCGCCAGCAGGCGCTGGTGGTGCCCGACAAGGCCACACGCGTGGCGCAGTTCCACCGCAGCACGCTGCACGCGCTGCAGGAGCTGGTGCAGGCCGCCGGCCTGCGACACCCCCAGGACATCACGGCCCACCACATCGTGCGCCGCATCAGCGACACCGAGGTGCGCCTGCTGTCCAACCTCATCACCCGCATGCAACCCGGCGCGCTGCTGGGCCCGCTCGACGCGCAGCACAACGTGTTTCGCCTGTACTGGCCCCTGGCCAGCGCCCACAGCTTTCAGGCCAGCGAGCCTGCTCTGGAGCCGTCGGTGCCACACCATGTGGAGATGGTCCACGCCGCCGCCGCGGGCACGGCTGCCGTGGTGGCGGGAGATGCGGCCGCATGACAACGAACGTTTCGGCCATCGACTACAGCGCCTTTCTGCGCCAGCAGCTGGCCACGCAGCCCCACAACGTGATGAGCCATGTGCTGGGCAATGAGCAGATCTGGATCAAGCGCGCAGGCGCCCCCCATGGCACGGGCCGCTATCGCGCCATGGCCATGCTGGCAGGCCTGCTGCGGCTGCCGGTGCTGCGCCCTGTGCCCAACCCGGGCGGCCCCGCCGCCATTGCCACCGAGGTGCGGCGCCTGCGGGACCTGGCCGCTCGCGGCGTGCGCGTGCCCGAAGTGCTGGCCGCGCAAGAGAATGGCTTTGCCATGCGCCACCTGGGCCGCGTGGGCGAGGAGGCCCATTCACTGGGCAACGCGATCGAGCGGACGCTGCGTGCGCATGACCCCGCCGCCGTGCTCTCACTGTGGCAGCAAGGGCTGGACGCGCTGGCCCACGTACACCACCAGGGCACCTGCCTGAGCCAGGCGTTTGCGCGCAACATGGTGCGCGATCCCAGCGGTGCGGTGGTCTGCATCGACTTTGAGGACGACCCGGCCGCCGTGCTGCCATTGTCGCTGTGCCATGTGCGCGATGCCCTGTGCTACGCGCACTCCACCGCCATCTTCTTGCACCAAAGCGGCCGGCTGCCCGAGGCCCGCGAACGCTGGGCTGCATGGGTCGCACAGGGCGACGGGGAGATGCAGGCGCTGCTGGCGACCAGTATCCGCCGGATGGGGTGGATGCGGCACCTGCCCGCGAGCCGTCGGTTGGGGCGGGATTTGCAGCGGGTGCGGGCGGCGTATGACCTGCTGGTTCCGTAAGCCACGGTGTGCGTCCGGGGCCAGATCGTGGAGTCAAGCAGTCATGCACAGATGAACCACCGGCGCAGCCCTCGTTAGCGGGCGGTCGTCATCCGCTGGCAGCACCAGGCCGAACAGCGATTTAATGTGCAGGCGGAGCTTCGCTTCGACCTATTTCTTTGCAATGACCACTCCTGCCGCCGCGATCCCCGGCCCTTCAGCGCCCGCTCCGTTGCCTCCCCCCGATACCAAACACCGACGCCAGCGCCCGCCGACCCTGTCGCTGGCCGCCTGGAAGCAGTTCATGGGCGTGGCCCGACCCTATTGGGCAGGGGACAAGAAGCGCACCGCATGGGGGCTGCTCGCGCTGCTGATCGGACTCATGGTGTGCGAGACACAGCTTGCAGTGATGTTGATCGACAAGACAGGGGAGATGACATCGGCACTGGCGGCCAAGCAGGCCGATCGCTTCTGGTCGGCGGTGCGCACCACCCTGGTGGTGCTGGCGTTCGCCGTACCGGTATACGCCTTCTACTACTACATGCGCGACGCGTTCTCCAACCACTGGCGGCGCTGGCTCACCTACCGCTTTCTGGACGGCTACCTGAGCGAGCGCAAGTACTATGAAATTGGTGCGGGCAGCGACATCGACAACCCCGACCAGCGCATCAGCGAAGACATCAACACCTTCACGGGCCGGTCCACGCACTTCCTGCTGATCTTCCTGGGTTCGCTGATGCAGCTGGTGGCCTTCAGTGCGGTGTTGTGGTCCATCTCCAAGACCCTGGTGGCCTTTCTGGCCGTGTATGCCCTGCTCGGCACTTTCGGGGCGCTGTACCTGTTTGGCGCGCCACTCATTCGGCTGAACTTCTGGCAGATCCGGCGTGAGGCAGATTTCCGGTTTGGACTGATGCGGCTGCGCGAAAACGCCGAATCCATTGCCTTCTACAGCGGCGAGCCGCAAGAGCGCGCCCAGATCGACAACCGGTTCGAAGCTGCCTTCACCAACTACGCGCGGCTCATCAAGAAGCAGCGCTCGCTCAACCTGTATCAGCGCTCTTTCAGCCAGCTCACGCTGGTGTTGCCCAGCATCCTCCTGGCCAACGGCGTGCTATCGGGCGAGCTGGAAGTGGGGCGGGCCATCCAGGCTGCTGGCGCGTTCGCGGCTGTGCTGGGCGCGATTTCACTGATCGTGGACAACTTCGAGAGCCTGAGCCGGTTTGTGGCGGGCATCGACCGGCTGCACGCACTGTCGCAGGTGGTGCTCAAAACCCCTGCCGCACCCACCCCGTGGGCAGAACCTGGCGCGGGGGGCAAAACGGCGGACGATTTGCCGATGCGCGATGCGTCCCCCGGCACCACCGAGCCGCCCCCGCAAATCATCACCCGCATTGGCGACACATTGGCCATTGAGGACCTGTGCCTCTACACCCCCCAGTTTGGTCGCCTCCTGGTGCGTGACCTGTCGCTTCAGCTGCAGCCCGGCGATGCGCTGCTGATCACAGGCCCGAGTGGCAGCGGCAAAAGCTCTATCCTGCGTGCGATTGCCGGCTTGTGGCGCACGGGCACCGGCACCGTGCAGCACCCGCCCCTGCAAGACGTTTTCTTCCTGCCCCAACGCCCCTACATGCAGATCGATACGCTGCGCAGCCAGATCATCTACCCGAGCAGGCAGACCGGGTTGAGCGATGAACGCTTGCTCGAGTTGCTGCAGGAAGTGCAACTGGAATCACTGGCAGAGCGCGTGGGTGGGCTCAACGCGTCGCACGATTGGGAGAAGCAGTTGTCCATCGGTGAGCAGCAACGCCTGGCCTTTGCCCGGGTGTTGGCGCGCCAGCCCAGCATCGTCATCCTCGACGAGGCGACCAGCGCGCTGGACAGCGCCAACGAAACCGCCCTCTACGAGCGCCTGCGCGCGAGCGGCACCACCCTGATCAGCATTGCCCACCGCCCCGCCGTGCTCAAGCACCACACGCATGTGCTGGAAATCAAGGGCGAAGGCGCGTGGGCGCTGCACGCCGCCGCAGACTTCAGGTTCGATGGCTGAGCGTCAAACGTCGGCGGGCGCCGAATCCTCTGCGCGCTCAAGCACCAGTGCCGTCGCCACATGGGCGTCCAGCGTGAGCAGCCGCTTGCGCATGCAGATCACCGCCTTGTCCTTGCTCAGCAAGATGGCGCGGTGCGCGGCGGCCAGATCGATGAATTTCTGGTCGTCGGCGTCCTTGCACACATAGGTGACGCGCGGCGCCACATCCATCAGAAGCGCCTGCGCATCAAACGCCGCCAGCACCTGCGCCGCATCCACCCGGTAGTAGTCCATGCGCGCCACGATGTGTGGGTAGGCCAGCACGCGCTCCAGCTCGTCGCGCATGACCTGCGTGGCGATCCATGACAGGCGACCTTGGGCCAGCAGGGTGCGCAGCGGAACGGTGCGTGGGTCGCTGAAGATCAGCAGGTCGAGCGCGACGTTGGTGTCCACCACCACGGGGCGTACGGGCTCGCCCGCCGCCGCCTCGGCAGGTAGGCTCAGTTCGACCTTCATGGTGCGCCGTTGCCAGCGTCGTGATCGGCGGATGGCTTGGCAGGACGTTCGCGCACCGCACCCTTGATCATGTCGAAGCGGAACATGCGGCATTCGATGGGGCCGTTCCACATGGGCACGCGGCGCGATTCCTTCAGGCGCATCTTGCCGGGCAGCTTGAGGTCGGGCGTGAGCATCCAGGCCGTCCAGCCGCTGTAGTTCTTCTTCCAGTGCGTGGCCAGCTGGCTGAAGAACTCGCTGCCGTCTTCGGTCTGCGCCTCTTCGCGGCCCACGGCCAGGCCCTGAGCGCGGTCGGCCGCGCGCTCACTGGCGTTGCGGCCTGCGCTGCCTGCGGCCGCAATGCGCTCGCCATAGGGCGGGTTGAGCAACATCACGCCGGGCTGCTCGCAAGGCGGCATGCGCTGCAGGGCGTCGCCACCGCGCAGCTGCACGGCCTCGGCCACGCCTGCGCGCTCGGCGTTGCGCTGGGCAAAATCGACCATGCGGAAGGCCACATCACTGCCAAATATGGGTACAGCGCTAGTACAAATTGCGCTTTCAGCTTCGCTTTTTATAGCAGACCAGACGTGCGCCTGGAAGGGTAGTAGCTTTTCAAACGCAAAGCGCCGCAGCATGCCCGCGGGGATGCGGCAGGCGATCTGCGCCGCCTCGACCACGATGGTGCCGCTGCCGCAGCAGGGGTCGTACAGGGGCTGAGGGTTGTCTCCGTGCGGGTCCCAGCCGCTGGCGGCTATCATGGCGGCGGCCAGGGTCTCCTTGAGCGGGGCGTCGCCCTTGTCCTCGCGCCAGCCGCGCTTGAACAGCGGCTCGCCCGAGGTGTCTATGTAGATCGTGGCCTCGTCGGTGGTCAGGTGCAGGTGAATGCGCACATCGGGCCACTGGGTGTTCACATCGGGGCGCACACCGCTTTTGTGGCGGAAGCGGTCGGCCACGGCGTCCTTCACCTTGAGGCCCGCGAAGTTCAGGCTCTGCAGCGGGCTGTGCTGGGCCGTCACCTCGACCTTGAAGGTCTGGCGTGTGGTGAACCAGATCTCCCAGGCCACGTCGCTGGCCATCCCGTACAGATCGTTCTCGGAGCGGTACGGGCGGTGCGCCAGTTGCACCAGCACGCGCTGCGCCAGGCGGCTGTGCAGGTTGAGCTGCATGGCCTGGCGCCACGAGGCGCGCAGCAGCACGCCACCCCGGCCCACCAGCAGGTCTTGCCCCGTGAGGCCGGTGATGCCATGCACCTCGTCGGCCAGAAAGCCCTCGACGCCCGCAGCGCAAGGGAGGAAAAGTTGGAGTTGGTTCATGTCGATGGGGAGGATACGCGCTCGGGCAACGTGTGGGAACCCGGCGTGCCGGCGCGCGCCAGAAGCAACTGGCGGATGGACTCGGGGATGGACGCCACCTTGCGGTCGGCCTTGCCAATGAAGACGATGCCGATCTTGCCGCGCGCCACCTCGCGGCCCGAGGTCTTCTCGGTCATGCAAAAGACCAGGTCGAACCCATAGCGGTTGAAGTCGGCCGGCGCCATCTCCACGCGCATGGTTTCGCCGTGGAAACCTTCGGACTTGTACTGTGCCACGATGTCGCCCACGACGATGGACAGGCCGCCCACATCCGCCTCAGGGTAGCCCAGGGACTGGAAGAAGCGCACGCGCGCCTCAGACACCAAGCTGAGCAACTGCGCGTTGTCCAGGTGCCCGCCCTGGTTCACGTGGCTGATGTAGATCTGCAGCTCGGTGGCAAAGCCGAAGTGCGCGGGAAGGTCAAAGACGATGCGGGCCATGGTGGGCTGCGGTGGGTAATACGGAAACAACAGAAAAGACTACGGCGGCGCTGGCGGGCAGTGCGCCACCTCCCGAGCGTCTACAAAGCCTTGCGCAAATTCGCCGGCGCGATCTTGAGCGCCTCGCGGTACTTGGCCACGGTGCGACGGGCGCATTCAATGCCCTGCTCCTTGAGCATCTCGGCGATCTGGCTGTCGGACAGCGGCTTGGCCGGGTTCTCCGCCGACACGAACTGCTTGATCAGTGCGCGCACGGCCGTGCTCGATGCATTGCCGCCCGTTTCGGTGCCCAGGCCGGAGCCAAAGAAGTATTTCAGCTCGTAGGTGCCGATCGGCGTGGCCATGTACTTGGCGGTGGTCACGCGGCTGATGGTGGACTCGTGCAGGCCCAGTTCGTCGGCAATGTCGCGCAGCACCAGGGGGCGCATGGCCAGTTCGCCGTGGGTGAAGAAGTTCTTCTGCCGCTCGACGATGGCGCGCGAGACGCGCAGGATGGTGTCAAAGCGCTGCTGGATGTTCTTGATGAACCAGCGCGCCTCCTGCAGGCGCTGCTGCATGCCCTGGTGGCCCTCGCCGCCCTTGTGACCGCGCAGCGCGCCGGCGTAGATGTCGTGCACACGCAGGCGGGGCATCACATCGGGGTTGAGGCTCACGATGAAGTTGTGCTGCCCGTCACGCCCGTTGGCCCGGCCAGCTTTGCGCACGATGACGTCGGGAATGATGATGTTGCGCTCAACATCGGCAAAACGGCGGCCAGGGCGCGGCTCCAGGCGGGCGATCAGGGCCATGGCGGCGCGCGTGCGCTCCTCGCCATCGCCACACAGCTGCGTCAGGCGGCGGATGTCGCGGCGGGCCAGCATCTCCAGCGGCTGCTGGCAGATGCGCAGCGCGGTCTGCACGGTGTCGGGGTCGGCATCGCTGTCTTCGTCGGCCGCCAGGGCGGTGAGCTGCAGCGTCAGGCATTCGGCCAGGTTGCGCGCGCCGACGCCCACAGGCTCCAGGCTTTGCAGCAGCCTTTGGGCCACCGTGAAGCGATGTACCAATTCTTCGATCTGCTCCAGGTCGTCGGGCCCGGCGAGGCTGATCGCCAGCTCTTCGAGAGGCTCTTCAAGGTAACCGTCGTCGTTCAGCGATTCGATGAGAAAACGCAGTGCGGCCGTGTCCACGTCAGACAGCCGCAGCGACAGCGCCTGGCGGTGCAGGAAGGCCGTGAGCGATTCGTGCGAGCGCGCCAGTTCGGTGGCGTCGGCCTCGTCGCCTTCGGCGCCGTTATGGGTGCGGGCGGGGGCGTCGCCGCCCCACTCGGCATCATTGGGCGCCATCTCGACGGTGCCGTCGCCGCTCCAGTCGGGCTCGTCGGTGCCTCCACCGGAGATTTCAGCATCATTTTGGCTTTCAGTGCTAGTGCTGATTGCGCTGGCAGCTCCTGAAAACATAGCATCGTCGGCGCTGTAATCGTCGGCCTGTGCGGGCGTGTCGGCGGCTTCCAGGCCAAACTCCTCACGCGGGGCTTCGTCGGCATTGCGTTCGAGGAACGGGTTTTCGTCGAGCATCTGCTCGACTTCCTGCGACAGTTCGAGCGTGGACAACTGCAGCAGCCGGATGGACTGCTGGAGCTGGGGGGTCAATGCAAGGTGCTGCGAGACGCGCAGCGACAGTCCAGGCTTCATCACATGCGGAAATGCTCGCCCAGGTACACCCGGCGCACTTCGGCGTTGTCCACGATCTCGGAGGGCGTGCCCTGGGCCAGTACGCGGCCGTCGCTGATGATGAAGGCGTGGTCGCAGATGCCCAGCGTCTCGCGCACGTTGTGGTCGGTGATGAGCACACCGATGCCGCGCGCCTTCAGGAAGCCGATGATGCGCTGGATCTCGATCACGGCGATGGGGTCGATACCGGCGAAAGGTTCGTCCAGCAGGATGAAACGTGGCTGGGTGGCCAGGGCGCGGGCAATCTCGACGCGGCGGCGCTCGCCGCCCGACAGCGCCAGGGCGGGCGAGGCACGCAGGTGGTCCACGCGCAGCTCTTGCAGCAGGGCCGTCAGGCGCTCTTCGATGGCGTCGCGCGACAGCGGCTGGCCGTCATCGGCGCGCTGCAGCTCCAGCACGGCGCGCACGTTTTCTTCGACAGTGAGCTTGCGGAAGATGGAGGCTTCTTGCGGCAGGTACGACAGCCCCAGGCGCGACCGGCGGTGAATAGGCATGTGGGCCACCGATTGGCCATCGATGCGGATGTCGCCCGCATCGCTGCGCACCAGGCCCACGATCATGTAGAACGACGTGGTCTTGCCCGCGCCATTGGGCCCGAGCAGCCCCACCACCTCGCCTTTTTGCACCACCAGCGACACATCCTTGACGACCTTGCGGCTGCCATAGGACTTGGCCAGGTGCTGCACCTCCAGGCGACTGCCCGACTGCGAATCAGGCCCCAGGCGGCCATCCGCCTGGGTATCAGGACCGGCACTCACCACAGGCCCGCTCACTTGGCGCCGCCGCCAAGGCTGCTGCTGGGGCGCAGCGCCGGTGCGGGCGCGTCGGGCGCAGGGGCCGGCGCTGCCGCGCCGGGCGGCGGGTCCTTGGGCGCCAGCACGGCGCGCACACGGCCACCGGGCGCGGGGGTGTCGCCTGCAGCAGCCGAAGACGCGGGCGCCTTCTGGCCGTCCACGGTGAACACGTCGGTGAGGTTGTTGTAGACGATCACGGCGCCGGTGATCTCATCGTTCAGCACCGACCCACGGTAGCGGCGCAGTTCGGCGCGGGTGATGAAGCGCACGTTGTCGGCCTTGCCGTCGTACTCGATGACTTCGCTCTCGCCTTCGATGAACTCGTCCGGCGCTCCGGTCACGGTGTCGCGCTTCTGGCGGAAGAACGCCCGTTTGCCCGCCTCGGCCGTGACCACGCCGTACTGGTAACCGTCGGCGTCCTGGCGCACATCCAGCCGCGCGCCGCGCAGCACGATGGTGCCCTTGGTCATCACCACGCGGCCCGAGAACACGCTGGTCTGCTTGAGTTCATCGTGACGCAGGGCATCAGCCTCGATGTTCATGGGCTTGGCACGGTCGGCCTTTTCGGCGTGTGCCACGCCCGCAAGGCCAGTCAGGGCTGCGAGCAACAGGAGGGGGAGTAGGCGTTGGGTCATAGGGCACGAATCTTGCAATGATTGTAGCCACCCGATGGTACCCATCCCGAAAAAAAGCCCGCATCAGCGGGCCTTTGGGACAGCTTGCCGACAGGGTCGGCAACTCGTCAGGCTTTGCGCGCCGTCGATGCCAGGTATTCGACCACTTGCAGCACCGTCTGCATGCTGCCAGCCATCGTGCCGTCGGTGTAGTACTTGCCTGCCACACCCATGGATGGCACGCCCTCGACGCCGTACGAATCCTGCAGCTGCGAGGCGCGACGCACCTGATTGGCCACGCTGAAGGAGCCGTAGACCTCCTTGAACTTGGCGGCGTCCACGCCCTGCTGGGTCACCCAGGCCAGGATCTCGTCGTCCTTGGCGAGCTTGACTTTTTCCACATGGATGGCGCGGAAGACCTTGGCGTGCAGGGCGTCGAGCTTGCCCATGCCTTCGAGCGTGTAGTACAGCTTTTGCTGGGGCACAAAGCTGGCATTGAACGCCACGGGCACGCGGCGGATGGAGAGGTCCTTGGGCGCGGCCTTGACCCAGGCGTCCAGCGAAGGCTCGAAGGCGTTGCAGTGGGGGCAGCTGTACCAGAAGAACTCGATCACATCGACCTTGCCAGCGGGGGCATCGGGAGCGACGGGCTTGTCCAGCCGCTTGAAGTCCTTGCCCTCCTTGAACTGGCGGGCTTGCGCCATGGCGGGGTTGGCCACTGGCAGCGTCAGGGCAGAAGCGGCAACCGCCGAGGCGGCGGACAAAGAAAACTCACGGCGTTTCATGACAAAGACTCTCCTGGTTCAGGTATGCGGGATGTGAGACATCCCTTTACAAAAAGTTCAGCCCTGGCGTTGGTGCCGTTTTGACAGGCACTTCAGCGCTGCACGCGCACGAGCGCCGATTCCAGCCCGGCGCCGTCGAGTTTCTCTTTGAGCACCTCGGCATCGTCACGCTTGGTGAAGGGGCCGATGCGCACCCGGAACACCGCCCGGCCATTTTGCTCACGCTCGCTCACGCGGGCCTCCCAACCCAGCATGGCCAGCTTGGCGCGCTGGGCGTCTGCGTCGGCCTGGGTGCGAAAGGCGCCTGCCTGCACAAAGTAGTCAAACGGGTCCGCGCTGCCCTTGGCCGCTGCCTTGGCCACGGCCAGATCGCCCAGGGGGTCGGCACCCGGCTTGCTCTCGGCCTTGGCTTCGGCTTTCGCGTCTGGCTTGCTTGCGGCGGGCTTGGCGGCCGATGCGGCGGCGCGCACCTCAGGGGCCGGTGCCGATGCAGGGGTTGACGCAGCCGCGGCCACCGGGGGCGCGGCGGGGCGGGCCGGGTTCTTGCCATACAGCGGCGAATTCGGGTCCCAGTTTTTGTTTTTCTGGGATTCGGCCGCGTCCATGTCTGCGCCGCGGCCGTTGCCCTTGTTCAGGAACGGCACCGGCACCTTGGTCACGTACACGGCCACGGCCAGCGCCGCGCCCAGGCCCACGATGACCCCGACGATGAAGCCGACAATGGTCCCGCCCGTCTGTTGCTTTTTCATATTGGTAGTAACTGCTTACATTCTGGCCGGGGCCGACACGCCCAGCACAGCCAGGCCATTGTGCAATACCTGGGCGGTGGCAGCGACCAGCGCCAGGCGCGCCTTCTTCACCGCCTCGTCGTCCACGAGGATGCGCTCGGCATCGTAGTAGCTGTGGTAGCTGGCGGCCAGGTCGCGCAGGTAGAAGGTCACGTCGTGCGGCGCCTCGCCTTCGGCTGCGGCCGTGAGCATCTCGGGGTACTTGGCCAGCTGCAGCATCAGGGCCTGGGCCTGCGGGCCTTCCAACGCCGACAAGTCCACGTCCTGGAGCGACGCCAGGTCGCCACCGCCGGCCTCTTGCCAGGCGCGCAGCACCGACTGGATGCGCGCATGGGCGTACTGCACGTAGTACACCGGGTTGTCGTTGTTCTGGGCCACGGCCAGGTCCACGTCAAAGGTGTATTCGGTGTCTGGCTTGCGGCTGAGCAGGAAGAAACGCACGGCGTCCTTGCTGGTCCACTCGATCAAATCACGCAGCGTGACATAGCTGCCCGCGCGCTTGCTGATCTTGACCTCTTCGCCGCCCTTGACCACGCGCACCATGGTGTGCAGCACGTAGTCGGGGTAGCCCTTGGGGATGCCCACATCGGCCGCCTGCAGGCCGGCGCGCACGCGTGCAATGGTGCCGTGGTGGTCTGTGCCCTGGATGTTGACGACCTTGGTGAAGCCCCGCTCCCACTTGGCAATGTGGTAGGCCACGTCGGGCACGAAGTAGGTGTAGGTGCCGTCCTGCTTGCGCATGACGCGGTCCTTGTCGTCACCGTAGTCCGTGCTCTTGAGCCACAGCGCGCCGTCCTGCTCGTAGGTCTTGCCGTTGGCGATAAGCTTGTTCACCGTGGCCTCAACGCGGCCGCTGGTGTACAGGCTGGACTCCAGGTAGTACTCGTCGAACTGGAGGTTGAACGCCTGCAGGTCCTTGTCCTGCTCGTTGCGCAGGTAGGCCACGGCAAATTGGCGGATGTTGTCATAGTCGTCTACATCGCCATTGGCCGTGAACTCGCGGTCATCGGCCTTCACGGTGGCCTTGGCCTTGAAGGCCTCGGCAATGTCGGCGATGTAGTCGCCGTTGTAGAAGTTCTTGGCCAGCGGGTTCTCGCTGTCGGTGGGCCAGCACTCGTCGCCGGGCTTGAAGCCCTTGGCGCGCAGCTGCGTGCTTTTGGTCAGGGTGTCGATCTGCACGCCCGCATCGTTGTAATAGAACTCGCGGTGCACCTTCCAGCCCTGGGTGCTGAACAGGTTGCAAATCGCATCGCCCAGCGCGGCCTGACGGCCGTGGCCCACATGCAGCGGGCCCGTGGGGTTGGCCGACACGAACTCGACCAGCACCTGCTGGCCGTTGCTGGCCTGATAGCCGAAACGTTTACCGGCCGTCAGCACCTCACGCACCACTTGCTGCTTGGCAGCAGGTTGCAGGCGGATGTTCAGAAAGCCCGGACCCGCAATTTCAATGGCGGACACCCAGCGTTGAAAGGCAGGTGTGGCTTCGAGCGCAGCCTTGAGCTGCTCGCCCAGAGCGCGGGGGTTGAGCTTGAGCGGCTTGGCCAACTGCATGGCCGCAGTGCAGGCGAAGTCACCATGGGCCGCCACCTTGGGAGATTCAAAGGCTGCCTTGGCGCCAGCGCCGGGGGACAGGTTTTCGAGCTCGGCTGCGAGCGCAGCGAGCAATTCATTTTTGGCTGTGAGCATCGGCGGATTTTACGGGCCCGCCAGCGGCGGGGCGCCAGACGCGCCGCCACGGGGCATCCCGCAGCCAAAGGCACAATGGGCCACCGTGCCCTTTCACCCGGAGATTGCACATGCCGCCCCCACCCATCCTGCTCTACCGGCGCCGCTGGACCCTGGTGTTTCAGGTGCCTTTTGTGCTGCTGATGGCGATGTGCCTGGCGTTCTCGCTGTATTGGGCGTCCGTATCGAACGACCGGCTGCTCACGATCCTCTGCCTGTGTGCCGCGTTCGTCTCCTTCTGTGTGGGCGGAACCCTGGGCCGGTCCGCTCTGGAAGCCTACCGGGAGCAAGACCCGGCAGTGGTCATTGACGCCACCGGCATCACCGACCTGCGCCAGGACGACCCATACACCGTGCCCTGGGAAGCCATGGAACGTGTGCACCTGGACGGCTACGAAGGCGTGATCCTGGTCAAGTTGCGACCCGGCCACAAGGACTCTGCCCTAGGCGTGATCATCAAGACGCTCAAACGCTGGCAGCAACGGGGTGATGTGGTGTTTGCCCTCGGCGGGCTGGCGCACGACCCCCGGCAGATCCAAACGACACTGAAAGCCTTTCACGCAGCAGCGGCCTCCAAGCCCCGCACAAGGTTGTCATGACTTGTGCGCGTTGTCGCACGCCGTGTTCTATGGTGCAATGCCATCGGGACCCCCCATAACGCATTCACACCAGGAGATTCCATGAAAAAGCTTCTTTCCCTGACTGCACTCGGCCTGGCCCTTTCACTGGGCTTTGGTGCTCACGCCGCCGAAGACGCCAAGGCGCCCACCAAACAGCAATCGAAAATGGCGACCTGCAACAAGGACGCAGGAGACATGAAAGGTGACGAGCGCAAGGCCTTCATGAAGACCTGCCTGAGCAACAAGCCCGCCACCCAGCAGGACAAGATGAAGACCTGCAACGCCGATGCCAAGACCAAGACCCTCAAGGGCGACGAGCGCAAGGCCTTCATGAGCGAGTGCCTGAAGAAGTAAGTTCACGCGCAGTGCGCCGCCACTGGCGCACTCGACAAAACAAAAAGCCCGCCGGCAGCAAGCCGGGCGGGCTTTTCTTTTGGTGAAATTCGGGGGAATTCGCGCTTACCAGCCGCGCGCCCAGAACACCGCAATCATCGCCACCACCGGCAACACATGCGACTGGATCATCACCAGGCGGCGCACCCGCGAGACTTCCTGAGCGGGTGGCAGGGCGCCGGTGCTGCGCAGGTTCTGGCGCCAGCGGCGAAAAGCAGCCGAGGGCACAAACGACAGCACCACCATGGCCAACACCAGGGTGATCTTGACGTGGAACAGGGGCTGCGACAGGTACCACGAAGCGCCCTTCACGCCCCAGATCAACCGGGCCAGCCCACTGCCAAGCATCACTGCCCCGGCCACACCGCAGATCACATCCAGCCGGGCCAGGCGCTCGATCACGGCGGCGTTGAGCCATTCGATACGGCACAGCGCGGCCTGGCTCGACAGGAAAACCACAAAGGTCAGGATGGCCAGAAGGTGAAAGGCGGCCAGGATGGCTTCGAGGGTCATGGTGAGGATTCCTTGTAGTGCCCCAGGCTTTTGAGCCGCGCCAAGCGCTCATAGAGCCGTCAGGCAGGGCCGCCATTGTGCTTGATGGCGGTGACTCGACACTACCCGCAAAAAAGCGGCGCGGGCCCGAAGGCCCGCGCCGCTGCGGTCACTATTGTGCAGGTACCCACGCTCAGGCCACTGTGCGAGCCATCGTGGTCACAGGTACGTCCGCCGACACCACAGGCGCAGAAGCGGCAGACACTGCGAGCGGCAGCGGATGGCCGTTCATCGCCGCGTCCAGGCGTTCGTGGTCCAGCGCGTTTTCCCAACGCGACACCACCACCGTGGCCACGGCGTTGCCGATGAAGTTGGTCAGCGAACGGCATTCGCTCATGAAACGGTCCACGCCCAGGATCAGCGCCATGCCGGCCACGGGCACTTCGGGCACCACGGCCAGGGTGGCGGCCAGGGTGATGAAGCCCGCGCCCGTCACACCCGCTGCGCCCTTGGACGACAGCATGGCGACGAGCAGCAGCGCCACCTGGTGGCCCAGCGTCAGTTCGGTGTTCGTGGCCTGGGCGATGAACAGCGCGGCCAGCGTCATGTAGATGTTGGTGCCGTCCAGGTTGAACGAGTAGCCCGTGGGCACCACGAGGCCCACCACCGACTTGCTGCAACCGGCCTTTTCCATCTTTTCCATCAGCGATGGCAGGGCGGATTCAGACGACGAAGTGCCCAGCACCAGCATCAGCTCGGCCTTGAGGTAGCGGATCAGCTTGAACACCGAGAAGCCACAAAGGCGCGCCACCAGGCCCAGGATCACCACCACAAACAGCAGCGAGGTGATGTAAAACGAGCCCACCAGCCACGCCAGGTTGACCAGCGAGCCCAGGCCAAACTTGCCAATGGTGAACGCCATGGCGCCAAACGCGCCGATGGGAGCGGCCTTCATCACGATGCCCACCACCTTGAACACGGGGGTCGTCAGCGCGTCCAGAAAGTTCAGCACCGGCCGGCCTGCCTCACCCACCATCGCCAGGCCCACGCCGAACAGCACGGCCACCAGCAGCACCTGCAGGATGTTGTCGCCCACGAACGGACTCACCAGGGTCTTGGGGATGATGTCCATGGCAAAGCCCGTGAGCGTCATCTCGTGCGACTTGGCCACATAGGTCTTCACTGCCGTCTGGTCCAGGTCGGCCACGTTGATGTTCATGCCCGCGCCGGGCTGCACCACGTTGGCCACCACCAGGCCCACCACCAGGGCCAGCGTGGAGAAGAACAAAAAGTACGCCATGGCCTTGCCGAACACGCGGCCCACGGTGGAGAGCTGCGACATGCCCGCGATGCCGGTCACGATGGTCAGAAAGATCACCGGAGCGATGATCATCTTGACCAGCTTGATGAACGCGTCGCCCAGCGGCTTGAGCGCCTCGCCATAGGCGGGCTCGAAATGGCCCAGCAGCACGCCCAGAACGATGGCGAACACCACCTGGAAGTACAGTTGCCGATAAAAGGGCAGCTTCAGGGTTGAGGCTGCGGGAGCGGAATGGTTGTGCATGGAACGGGTCTCCTGGGGTCACGGGTCTGCACCACCGGGGTGCCTCCGGCGCGCGTTAGGGTGCCGTTTGTACCGCTGCACTTTGTTTCAGCCGATAACCTATTGGTATTAGTCGCAAGCGGCCTCATAGGAGAACGCGTGCACCAAATCAGGGTAACTACTTAGTCCCCAGCCTGGTGCGGCACACTCCCACTCGCGCCCAATTGGCCTTGTCGCAGCACAACCACCCCGCCGGATTTCCATGCCCACGCCCCGCCTTCGCCAGTTCTGGACGCTGCTCATCCTGCTTGCAGGCACAGCGGCCAGCATGTTCGCGGCCGGCCAGTGGGCCTGGCACCGGTCCTTGCTGGACGAAAGCGACAGCGTGCAGCGCCAGCTGGCTCTGTACGGGCAGACGCTGGCCCAGCGCATCGACCGCTACCGCACCCTGCCCGAGGTGCTGGCCCTGGACGCGCAACTGCAGGACGCGCTGCGCCGCACCCTGAGCACCGACGAGGTGGCGCGGCTCAACCGCAAGCTGGAGCAGGCCAACGGCGCCAGCCAGTCGTCCACCCTCACCCTGCTCAACCGCGACGGCCTGGCCGTGGCCGCCAGCAACTGGCGCACGACCACCAGCAATGTGGGTGTGGACTACAGCTTTCGCCCCTATGTGCAGCAGGCGCTGGCCCAGGGGCGCGGCAGCTTCTACGGCATTGGCGTGACCACGGGCGAGCCGGGCTACTTCCTGTCGCAGGCCATCCGCGACGACAGCGGCCACATCCTCGGTCTGGTGGCCATCAAGATCGCGCTGCAGGAGCTGGAGCGCGAGTGGCTGCAGACACCCGACATCGTGCTGGCGTCGGACGCGCATGGCGTGGTTTTTCTGGCCAGCCAGGACGCCTGGCGCTACCGCCTGCTGGAGCCGCTGGACGACGAGGAGCGCCGCGAGCTGAACGCCACCCGCCAATACTCCGACCAGCCGCTGCGCCCGCTCGACATCCGCGTGGACGACCGCCTCGACAACGGCGGGCGGCTGGTGCGCGTGCAACCGTCCGCCGACATGCCCGCCCCACCCGGCCGCATGCTGTGGCTGACCCAGCCCCTGCCCGGCACGCCCTGGCAACTGCACCTGGTGCACACCACCCACAGCAGCATGGCCGACAGCCGCTGGGCGGCCGCAGCCGGGGGCGGCGGCTGGCTGGCCCTATCGCTGCTGGTGCTGTTTGTGCGCCAGCGCCAGCGCCTGGCCCGCCTGCGCCAGCGCAGCCGCCAGGAGCTGGAGACCGTACTGCAACAGCACGCACAAGAGCTGCGCACCGCACAGGACGGCATCGTGCAGGCCGCCCAGCAAGCAGACATGGGCCTCTCCCGCAGCCTCGAGCACCTGCCCCAGGGCGTGGTCATCATCGACGCCGACCTGAAGCTGGTGGCGTGGAACTCGCGCTACGTACAGCTGTTCCGCTACCCCGCCGACCTGATGCAGGTGGGCCGCCCCATCGAAGACCTGATGCGCCACAACGCACGCCGGGGCCTGCTGGGCCCGGGCCCGGTGGAAGAAGCCATCGAACGCCGCCTGGCCCACCTGCGCAGCGCCACCCCGCACCTGCACGAAAGCGCCAAGGAAGACGGCACGGTGCTCGAGATCCGGGGCAACCCGCTGCCCGAGGGCGGCTTTGTGACCAGCTACGCCGACATCACCAGCTACAAAAACGCCGCGCGCGAGCTGCGCTCGTTGGCCGACGCGCTGGAGCAGCGCGTGGCCGACCGCACCCGCGACCTGGACGCCGCACGGCGCGAGGCCGAGCAGGCCAACCGCTCCAAAACCCGCTTTGTGGCCGCCGCCGTGCACGACCTGCTGCAACCCCTGAACGCCGCGCGCATGTTCACCTCGCTCTTGCGCAGCCACCTGCCGGGCGACGCCGAACGGCACGCGGTGGACAGCATCGACGGCGCCCTGGCCGCGCAGGACGCCATCCTCAACAGCCTGCTCGACATCTCGCGCATGGAGTCGGGCCAGTTCGACGTGCACATCCACGACGTGGCGCTGGGCCCGCTGCTGCAGGTGCTGGGCCACAACTTCGGCGTGCTGGCCGAGAGCCAAGGTTTAAAGCTGCGCTGCATGCCCACCCGCGCCGTGGTGCGCACCGACGAGAACCTGCTACGCCGCATCCTGCAGAACTTTGTCTCCAATGCCATCCGCTACAGCCGACACGGCCGCATCGTGGTGGGCTGCAGACGGGTGAAGCAGGCGGACGGGGACCACCTGCGCATCGAGGTGCACGACCAGGGCCCCGGCATCCCCGAGGCCTTGCAACGCGAGATCTTTGAAGAATTCCGCCGCCTGGACGAAGGCCGCGCCGACGACCGGGGCGCAGGCCTGGGCCTGGCCATCGTCGAACGCCTGGGCCGCCTGCTGGGGCATGAGATCGGCCTGCGCTCCCAGCTAGGGCGCGGCAGCGTGTTCTGGGTGTGTGTGCCCCTGGGCAACCCCGCCGCCGCACAGCAGGCCGCGCCCCCCGCCACCACGCTACAGCCCAGTGACGACGCGCCCCTGCAAGGCAGCAGCGCCTGGGTGATTGATGACGACGGCCCCACCTGCGCCGCCACGCAGGCCCTGCTGCAGCGCTGGGGTTGCACGGTACCGATGGCGGGCGGCGCGCCCGAGGCCCTGGCCGCCGCCCAGCCCGGCCAGGCCCCGCAGCTGGTGCTGCTGGACGTGCACCTGGGCGCGGGCCTCCACGGCCCCGAGGTGTTCGCGCAGCTGTGCCAGCGCTGGGGCCAGACGCCCGCCGTGATCCTGGTCACCGCCGAGCGCGACGCCACCCTGCGCCGCCAGGCCGCCGAGCGCGGCTGGGGCTTTCTGGCCAAGCCGGTGCGCGCGCCTGCACTGCGGGCGCTGGTGAGCCAGACGCTGCTGAGACAGGGCGCATCCCCCTGAGCCGCTGCGCCCGGATAGAGAGGCTGCGCTTTTTGCTATGCTTTTGATAGCTATCAGCGCTTGATGGACAGGCGATAGCAGCCGCTTTGATTCAAATCCCAGCCTCAGGAAGACATGCCTTCTTCCGTCTCCAGGCTTTTCACCAGCACCGCCGCCTGCGTGCGGCTGTAGCACGCGAGCTTTTTCAGGATGGCGGTGACATGCACCTTCACCGTGTTTTCGGCCAGGCCCAGCGCAGCCGCGATCTGCTTGTTGAGCAGCCCATCGGCCAGGCACAGCAGCACGCGGAACTGCTGGGGCGTGAGCTGCGCGAGCCGCGCGGCCAGTTCGGCATCGGCCTCGGAGCGTTCGGCCGCCATGGGGGGGAACCAACTGCCGCCGTCCAGCACGGCCTGGATGGCGTCCCCCATGGCGTCGGCGGGCGCGGATTTGGGGATGAAGCCGGCCGCGCCAAACTGCTGGGCACGGCGGATGACGCGGGGGTGGTCGTTGGACGAAATGATGACCACGGGCAGCTCGGGGTATTCGCCGCGCACATGCAGCAAGGCCGAGAAGCCGCGCGTGCCGGGCATGCTCAGGTCCAGCAGCACCAGCTCAACCTCGGGGTGGTCCTGCAACGCCTGGCCCAGCGTGGCGGCGCTGGCGGCCTCCAGCGTGCGGAACTGGGGCAGGCGCTCGCGCAGCACGTGCAGCACGGCCGCACGGAACAGCGGATGGTCGTCAGCGACGAGGAGCGTGGGAGCGGTGGACATGGAGTGTGTGCAGTCTGCCACGGGGGCCATCAGCCGCCGGCCTGCGGGCCTTTCCAGAACGCGGGCTGTGCGTACTGGTGCTTGAGGTGCTCAATCCACAGCCGCACCCGCAGCGGCATGTGCTTGCGCTGCGGGAACACCACATAGATGCCGTTGGGCGGTGCGGCAAAGTCGTGCAGCACCTCCACCAAGCGGCCAGCGGCGATCTCGGCCTCGACCTCCCAGGTGCTGCGCCAGGCAATGCCGTAGCCCGCCAGGCACCAGTCGTGCAGCACCTGCCCGTCCGAGCAGTCGAGCGGGCCGCCGGGCTTGAGGTGGATGACCTCGGTGCCACCGCCTTCGACCGGCATGCGGAACGCCCAGCCCCGTGTTTGCGAGGCCTCGCTCGACAGCGTGAGGCAGTCGTGCTGCACCAGCTCGCTGGGGTGGCGCGGCGTGCCGTGGCGCTGCAGGTAGGCGGGTGTGGCCACGCACAGGCGGCGGTTGTCGGCAATGCGCACGCTCACCAGCGACGAGTCGGGCAGGTCGCCCACGCGCACGGCGCAGTCGTAGCCCTCGCCCGCCAGGTCCACCACGCGGTCGCTGAGGTTGAGCGAGATCGTCACATCCGGGTGCGCCGTGCGAAAACGCGGCACCAGCGGCGCCACATGGCGTCGACCAAAACCGGCCGGTGCAGTGATACGCAAATGGCCCGTGGCCTTGACGCCGCCTTCGGACACGCTGGCCTCGGCATTGGCCACATCGGACAGCAGGCGCTGGCAGTCTTCCAGAAACGCGCTGCCTTCGTGCGTGAGGCTGATGCGGCGCGTGGTGCGCACCAGCAGCTTCACGCCCAGGTGTTCTTCCAGCGCATCGAGCCGCCGGCCCATGATGGCCGGGGCCACGCCCTCGGCCTTGGCCGCCGCGGTGAGGCTGCCGCGCGTTGCCACCGATACAAACGATTCGAAGGCCTTGAGTTTGTCCATGGACGCTGATTATGGGGATAAAGCGGCGAAGGGCCTGGTGGCGGACTCGGGAGCGGTCTGTGATCGGTTTTGAAGCCAAACAGGCCGCATGCGCCAGCGCAACATGCCTGAGCAGCTACACAAATGATAGTGAACTGACATCGCCAGCACTTCACACCAGGCGCGACTTGAGGAACCCCACGGTGCCATAGCGCTTGACCTCGGTGTACAGATCGCGCGTGAGGCCCTGCACCATGGCGGTGTAGGCGTCGGCCAGGTCGGGGGCGATGGTGAAGTGGTCGTAGTTCACGATCACGCCCACGCGCTCGCCCTGTGCGGCGAGCGGGGCGAGCAGGCGGCGCACCTCCTGCTCGATGGCGTCGATGGTGCTGGCGGTGTTGATCTGCAGGCCCGAGAAGTCGATGTGCAGCAGCTGGCGCGCGGCGTCCAGCTCAAAGCGCTGCACCAGCGGGCGGTTGAGCAGCTGCTCGCGCAGGCCCAGCGGGCCGGGCTCGAACAGGCGCAGGTCCATGGTCTGCAGGCCGGGGCTGATGCGCGGCGTGAACGCCATGTGGGCCAGCACGTCGCGGTGCAGATCGATACCGGGCGCCAGCTCGATCAGCTCCAGCGCGCCACCGCCATCCGCTTCGCCCGAGGGCACCAGGCGGAACACGCAGCGCTCGGTCACATACAGCACCCGCTGGCCGCGCCGCAGCGCCTCGGCGCCGCTGAAGGTGCGGTGCTCGACCTCGCGCACCAGCTTGCGCGCGCCGCCCTCGTGCAGGATGTGCAGGTGGCCGTCCACCGCCTCGACCTGCAGCGCGCCGGCGGTGAAGGTGCCGACGAACACCACGGTCTTGGCGTTCTGGCTGATGTTGATGAAGCCGCCCGCACCCGCCAGGCGCGGCCCGAACTTGCTCACGTTGAGGTTGCCGTGCTGGTCGGCCTGCGCCAGGCCCAGGATGGCGATGTCGAGGCCGCCGCCGTCGTAGAAGTCAAACTGGTTGGGCTGGTCGATGATGGCCTGCGGGTTCACCGCCGCGCCAAAGTTCAGCCCGCCCGCCGGGATGCCGCCGATCACGCCCGGCTCGGCCGTGAGCGTGACCAGGTCGATGATGCGCTCTTCGGCCGCCACGTTGGCCACGCCCTCGGGCATGCCGATGCCCAGGTTGACCACCTGGTGCGGGCGCAGCTCCAGCGCTGCGCGGCGGGCGATGATCTTGCGCTCGGTCAGCGGCATCGCCTCCAGCGTGTCCATGGGCACGCGCAGCTCGCCCGCAAACGCGGCGCTGTAGGGCTCGGCAAAGGTCTGGTGGTGGTGCGCGGGCTCGGTGGCCAGCACCACGGCATCCACCAGCACGCCGGGCACCTTGACTTGCCGGGGGTTGAGCGTGCCGCGCTCGGCAATGCGCTCGACCTGCGCAATGACCACACCGCCCGAGTTGCGCGCGGCCATGGCGATGGCCAGCGCTTCGAGCGTGAGCGCCTCGCGCTCCATGGTGAGGTTGCCATCGGCGTCGGCCGTGGTCGCGCGGATGATGCCCACGTGGATCGGAAAGGCCTTGTAGAACAGGTAGTCCTGCCCGTCGATGGGCAGGATGCGCACCAGGTCTTCGGTGGTGCGGGCATTGAGCTTGCCGCCGCCATGGCGCGGGTCCACAAAGGTGTCGAGGCCCACGCGCGTGAGCGTGCCGGGCTTGCCCGCAGCGATGTCGCGGAACAGGTGCGTGATCACGCCCTGTGGCAGGTTCCAGGCCTCGATCTGGTTGTCCACCGCCAGCTTCTGGATGCGCGGCACCAGGCTCCAGTGCCCGCCGATCACGCGTTTGAGCAGACCCGCATGGCCCAGGTGGTTGAGGCCGCGCTGCTTGCCATCGCCCTGGCCTGCGGCGTAGACCAGCGTGAGATCGCGTGGGGTTTGCGTCGATTCCCAGCGCTGGGCCAGCGCCACCGCAATGCTCTCGGCAAAGCCGATGCCCACAAAACCGCCTGTGGCCACGGTGTCGCCGTCGTGGATGAGCTGCACGGCATCGGCGGCGCTCACGATCTTGTTCTTGTGGGCCGCGTTGAGCGCGCTGGCGTCCAGGGGTGCCTGCATGGGTTTGTCTCCCGGTGGGTTTGTTGTGCGTGCAGCGTAGTGGGTAACGGGCCAAAGCACCATTCAGGGGGACTACGGACTGTCACCAGTTTTGCGTAAAAGTCACTGGTTTAGAGATTTTCAGCATATTTATGTGGACAAACATTTGCAATACAGTGTGCCCATGGCCTGCTGTTGCGGGCACCGTTTTTCATTGATCCCTGTTTCCACCACTCCTCTCTAGGCACCCCATGACCGAACGCACCCAAGTCCACGGCCTGCAAGTGGCCACCTCCCTGTACCGCTTTGTCGAAGACAAGGTGCTGCCCGGCACGGGGGTCGATGCCGCCGCCTTCTGGAAGGGCTTTGACGCCATCGTGTCGGACCTGGCTCCGCGCAACATCGCCCTGCTGGCCGAGCGCGACCGCCTGCAGACCGAGCTGGACACCTGGCACAAGGCCAACCCCGGCACCATCCAGAACATGGTGGCCTACCGCAGCTTTCTCGAAAAGATCGGCTACCTGGTGCCCCAGCCTGCCGATGTGAAGGCCACCACGGCCAACGTGGACGACGAGCTGGCCACCCAGGCCGGCCCGCAGCTGGTGGTGCCCATCCTGAACGCACGCTATGCGCTGAACGCTGCCAACGCGCGCTGGGGCAGCCTGTATGACGCGCTGTATGGCACGGACGCCATTCCCGAGACCGATGGCGCCGAAAAGGGCAAGGGCTACAACCCCGTGCGCGGCGCCAAGGTGATCGCATTTGCACGCCAGGTGCTGGATGACACGGCGCCCCTGGCCAGCGGCTCTCACAAGGACTCCACCGGCTACAAGGTCGAGGGTGGCCAGTTGGTCGTGTCGCTCGCCAACGGCAGCACCACGGGCCTGAAGGACGCGTCACAGTTCAAGGGCTACCAGGGCAATGCCGCCGCACCATCGTCGGTGCTGCTGCAGCACAACGGCCTGCACCTGGACATCCAGATCGATCGCAGCACGCCCATCGGCCAGTCTGACGCGGCAGGCGTGAGCGACCTGGTGCTGGAAGCGGCCCTGTCCACCATCCTGGACCTGGAAGACTCCGTGGCTGCCGTGGACGCCGAGGACAAGGTGCTGGGCTACAGCAACTGGCTGGGCATCATCCAGGCCACGCTGACCGAGCAGGTCGCCAAAGGCGGCAAGACCTTCACGCGCGGCCTGAACCCTGATCGCATCTACACCGCCCCCCAAGGCGGTGAAGTGCGCCTGCACGGCCGCTCGCTGATGTTCCTGCGCAATGTGGGCCACCTGATGACCAATCCGGCCATTCTGTGGACCGACGCTCAGGGTACGCAACGCGAGATTCCTGAAGGCATCCTGGACGCAGTGGTGACCACGGCGATTGCGCTGCACGACCTGCAAGGCCATGGCGCGAACGGTATTCGCAACAGCCGCAAAGGCAGCGTCTACATCGTCAAGCCCAAGATGCACGGCCCCGCCGAAGTGGGTTTTGCCGCTGAACTGTTTGGCCGCGTCGAAAAGCTGCTGGGTCTGCCCGACAGCACCGTCAAGCTGGGCATCATGGACGAAGAGCGTCGCACGTCCGTCAACCTCAAGGCCTGCATTGCCGCCGCATCGAGCCGCGTGGCCTTCATCAACACCGGCTTCCTGGACCGCACGGGCGACGAGATGCACACCGCCATGCACGCTGGCCCCATGGTGCGCAAGGGCGACATGAAGACCAGCGCCTGGATCCAGTCGTACGAGAAGAACAACGTGCTGATGGGCCTGAGCTGCGGCCTGCGCGGCAAGGCGCAGATCGGCAAGGGCATGTGGGCCATGCCCGACCTGATGGCCGAGATGCTCAAGCAGAAGATCGCCCACCCCAAGGCCGGTGCCAACACCGCCTGGGTGCCCAGCCCCACGGGCGCCACGCTGCATGCGCTGCACTACCACCAGGTGAAGGTGAGCGACATCCAGATCGAGCTGGAAAAGACCGACGTGAACGCCGAGCGCGACAACCTGCTGACCGGCCTGCTCACCGTGCCGGTGGCCGCCGCCCCCAACTGGAGCGACGCCGAGAAGCAACAGGAACTGGACAACAACGCCCAGGGCATCCTGGGCTACGTGGTGCGCTGGGTGGACCAGGGCGTGGGTTGCTCCAAGGTGCCCGACATCCACAACGTGGGCCTGATGGAAGACCGCGCCACGCTGCGCATCAGCAGCCAGCACATGGCCAACTGGCTGCACCACGGTGTGGTGACCGAAGCCCAGGTACGTGCCACGTTCGAGCGCATGGCAGCCGTGGTGGACGGCCAGAACGCCGGCGACCCGCTGTACCAGCCCATGGCCGGACACTTTGACACCAGCATGGCGTACAAAGCGGCCTGCGACCTGGTCTTCAAGGGCCTGGAGCAGCCCAGCGGCTACACCGAGCCGCTGCTGCACGCCTGGCGCCTGAAGGTGAAGGCAGCCACGGCCTGAGCAGGCTTGATCGAACTGCTATTTATTGAATAGCACTCAGCACATACAGGATAGGCACCCGAGGCCTCTCTGATCCAAAAACAACGGCGCCCGAGGGCGCCGTTGTGGTTCTGGGAGCAGCCTGCGGGTTCAGACCAGAAAGCGTTGCGCCAGCAGCGCCCAGTAGGCCGCACCGATGGGCAGATTGGCGTCGTTGAAGTCGTAGCCGGGGTTGTGCACCATGCATGCCCCCGCGCTGTCGCCGTCGCCGTTGCCGATGAACAGGTAGCTGCCGGGCACGCGCTCCAGCATGAAGGCGAAGTCTTCACTGCCGGACAAGGCCAGGCCCTGCAGGGTCACATGCGCCTCGCCGACCAGCTCCAGGGCCACCTCGCTGGCGAAGGCGGTTTCTTCCGGCGTGTTGACCAGCACGGCATAACCGGGCCGCCAGTCGATCTGCGCCGCGACGCCCAAGCTGTCCGCCTGCGCAGCGATCAGCGCCTTGATACGCTGCTCCAGCCTGGCGCGCACTGCACGGTCCAGCGCGCGCACGCTCAGCTCCAGCGTGGCGCTTTGCGGGATCACGTTGTTGGCCTTGCCGGCATGCAGTGCCCCCACGGTCACCACCGCCATCTGCAACGGATCGACGTTGCGCGAGACCACCGTCTGCAGCGCCATCACGATGCTGGCGGCGGCCACGATGGGGTCGGTCGCCAGGTGCGGCATGGCGCCATGGCCGCCGACGCCGGTGAGCGTGACCGTGGCGTAGTCGGACGAGGCCATGGTGGCGCCCTCGCGCAGCACCAACTGGCCTTGTGGCAAGCCAGGCATGTTGTGCATGGCAAAGACCGCATCGCAGGGGTATTTGTCGAACAGGCCGTCGTCCATCATGCGCAGCGCGCCGCCGCCGCCTTCTTCGGCAGGCTGGAAGATCAGGTTCAAGGTGCCCGAAAAGTCCCCGCTCTGCGCCAGATGCTGTGCGGCAGCCAGCAGCATGGCGGTGTGGCCGTCGTGGCCGCAGGCATGCATCACCCCGTCGTGGCAACTGGCGTGTGGCAGGCCGGTGGCTTCATGGATGGGCAGGGCATCCATGTCGGCGCGCAGGCCCAACCGGCGCTGGCCGGAGCCGCGCACCAGCTGCCCCACCAGACCGGTGCCGCCCAGGCCGCGCTCGACTGCGTAGCCCCAGCCCTGGAGCTTCTCGGCCACCAGGGCCGAGGTGCGGTGTTCGTCGAAAGCCAGTTCTGGGTGGCGGTGGATGTCGCGCCGCAGGCCGATGAATTCGTCGGCCGTCGCGTTCAGTGCTTTCAGCAAAGGGGTGCTCATGGGGACGCTCACTGGGGCTGCAGGTTGATGGATTTGGCGATGGCACGGTAACGCGCGGTCTCGGCCTCGAAGAACGCGGTGGCTTCGGCCAGCGATGTGGACGGCGATGCCAGCTGCGTTTGCGCTGCCAGCTGCGAGCGCACGGACGGGTCCTGCAGCGTCGCGCCAATGGCCTTGTGCAGGCGCTGAACCACCGCTTCTGGCGTGTTCTTGGGCACCATGAAGCCGCTCCAGATGCCGTAGGAGAAGTTTTTCAGCTCCTTGCCTTCGCTGGCGGTCGGCACGTTTTTCAGCAGCTCCGAACGTTGCCCGCCGAGCTGGCCGATGATCTTGACCCGGCCTTGATCGGCCATCGCCCCCATCGCCGCGCTGTACACCAGCACGGCGAAATCGACCTGCCCGCCGCCGATGTCCTGCATCAGGGGCGCATTGCCCCTGTAGGGCGCGTGGAGCAGCTTGATGCCGGCGCGTTGCTGCACGTCCTCAAGGATCAGGTGGTACAGCGAGCCCACGCCCACGCTGCCGTAGGTCAGCGGCTTGTCACCCGATTTGCGCGCCAGCGCAATCAGCTCGTCCACGCTGTTGACCGGCAGATCCTTGCGCGCCACGAAAACCATCACGGCATCCGCCACCGGATGCACCAGGCGGAAGTCCTCGGTCTTGAGCTTCACGGCGGCGTTGGCCAGCGGCGACAGGATGACCTCGTTGGGCGAGCCCTGGAAGATGTAGTGGCCATCGGCAGGCGCGGCCAGCACCTTTTGGGCAGCCAGGCCCCCCGCGGCGCCGCCCAGGTTTTCCACCACCACCGGCTGGCCCAACTCCTTGCCCAAAGGTACGGTGAAGATGCGTGCCGTCGCATCGGACGGCCCCCCGGCCGGGTAGGGCACCATCAGGTTGACCGGCTTGCTGGGGTAGGTCTGGGCGAGGGCGGCGCCGTTGACCAGCAGCGCACTGGCCAGGAGCAGGCTGACTGTCTTGAATGCGTTCATGGGGTTGTCTCCTTGGAATATTTGGAATGCATCGGAATGCCTGGAACGGGCGCACTGGGGATGCATTCAAGAATGCTAGATAGGCCGAATTGATGTGTCCAATGCATTATTTTTCTGCTTATCATTCATTCGACTCATTCATTGGCTGCAGCATGAACCTCCAACAACTCGAACACCTGCTGGCTGTGGCCGAGACCGGCTCGTTCAGCCGCGCCGCCGAACGACAGCACCTCACGCAATCCGCCCTGAGCCGCAGCATCCAGGCCCTGGAGGAAGATCTGGGTGCGCGCCTGGTCGACCGCAGCGGCAAACGCAACGAGCTCACGCCGCTGGGTGAAGCCGTGGCGGTGCGCGCCCGGCGCATGGTGTTCGAGGCGGCCGAACTGCGCCGCAGTGCCGAACTGCTCAAGCAGGGCGATCTGGGCGCTATCCGCGTGGGTCTGGGGTCGGGGCCGGGCGCGATGCTGATGACGCCGTTTCTGATCCACATGGCCAGACACCATCCAGGCGTGCAGGTCAGCGTGTCGCCGGGCGCGACCGAACTGCAGCTCATGCAGCTGCGCCAGCGCACGCTGGACGCGCTGGTGGTTGATGTTCGCCGCACGGCGCCGGCGCCTGACCTGGCCATCGAGTACCTCACCGACATGCGTGCCGGTTTTGTCTGCCGCAGCGGCCATCCCTTGCTGCAGGGCGGCGGCCCGGTGTCGTTTGACGCGTTGCTGCGCTACCCCCTGGCGTCGATCCCCCTGAGCACCGAAGTCGCCCATCTGCTGGTCACCCACTTCGGCCCGCAGGCCGACCCGCAGCAGGCCGTGAGCCTGCGCTGCGACGACATCACCAGCTTGATCGCCACCGTTGCGGCCTCGGACGCGATCTACCTGGGCATCCTGGCACCCGCACGCGTGGGCATCGCCGCGGGGCAGCTCGCTGAACTGGCCACCGAGCCACCGCTGGTCAGCGGCGCGCGTTTTGCCTTTGTCACGCTGGCGGGACGCACCGAAGCGCCGTCAATGGGCCTGTTCCGCCAGTTTGTGGCGGAGCAGCTGCGCGACTAAGCGCTCCAGAAATGGCTCTGGCGGCCCACACCATTGCGACCAGGGGTCGGCGCCATCGAAGATGCCGGGGCGGCAGAAGCCAGTCCATTCCAATCCAGAATGCCCCTCTGCGCCCTTAGATAAAGCGCAAGATGCTACTTTTATGAGAGCATTGTGGAATGAACCGCAGGCGGGCGCCGTTGCGCGACGCTTGCCCCCGGCCCGCCACGCGCCGCCGTACACTGGGCGCCGGTGCCCGTTTCCTGCGCGCGCTGCCCATCTCATCCCGCTCCATGCCACGCCCAGAACCGGACTCCTCTCGTTGCCCCCTGTGCGGCCAGTCCAACCAATGCGCGATGGCGCTGGGGCTGCCGCCCGACAGCTGCTGGTGCATGACAAAGCGCATTGCGCCCGGCGCCCTGGAGGCCCTGCCTGCGGACGAGCGCGGCCAACGCTGCATTTGCCCCGCTTGCGGCGCGCCCGGCGCACCGAGCGCACGCAGCGGAGACACCGCGTAACCGCCGATATGATTTCTCTTTCGTTTTTTGCCCACTCCCAAGGAAGCTGATATGCCCACGTACCACGTCGAAATGATGGAAGGCCGCACGGTCGAGCAAAAGAAGAAGCTGGTGGAAGAGATCACCCGCGTGTCCGTCGAGATCCTGGGCGGCTCGCCCGAGTCGGTGGACATCCTGATCACCGACATCAAGCGCGAAAACTGGGCCACGGGCGGCAAGCTGTGGCTGGAGCGCACGTCCTGAACGCAGGTTCCCGCACCGTTACGAACCCCGTCGCACGGCTTCTGCATTTGACCGTTTCATGAACTCCTCCTCGGGGTCACTGTACGTCTTGCGCGAGCGCTATGGCGAGCGCTATCGGTGGCTGCTGTTGCTGTCCGTCATGGTCGGCACCATGGCCTCCATCATGTCCTCCACCATCGTCAACGTGGCGATCCCGGACATGAGCCACTACTTTGCACTGGGCCAGGAGCGCGCCCAATGGGTCACCTCGGGCTTCATGGTGGCCACCACCGTGTCCATGCTCACCACCCCCTGGCTGCTGTCGCGGTACGGTTACCGCGCGACCTATGTGGGCGCTATGTTGCTACTGCTGGTCGGCGGTGTGGGAGGCGGTCTGGCGCGCGATTTTGGCCTGGTACTGGCCGCACGGGTGGCCGAGGGGCTGGCCGCCGGTGTCGTGCAACCCATCCCGGCCGTCATCATCCTCTACGCCTTCCAGCCCCATGAGCAAGGGCGCGCCAGCGGCATTTTTGGCATGGGCGTGGTGCTGGCACCCGCCATTGGCCCGAGCATCGGGGGATTGCTGGTGGACTGGTTTGGCTGGCGCTCGATTTTCTTCATGGTCGTGCCGCTGTGCCTGGCATCCATCTGGCTGGCCTACAAGTTCGTGCCGGTCACGGCGCCCGGGGGCGTTGAGGCCAATCGCCAAGGTCAGGCGCTGGACTGGCGGGGGCTGCTGCTGGGCACCGTGGGCACGCTGTGCCTGCTCAATGGCCTGGTGTCGCTGCATGGCGGGTCCATGACCGAAGCGGGTGTCCTGTTGCTGAGCGCGATCGTGGCCGTGGCTTGCTTTGTGGCTTGGCAACGCAGGCTGCTGCGCACCGGGCGCAAGCCGCTGATGGACCTGCGCCTTTTTCAATACCGCCAGTTCGCCATGGGCAGTGTGGTGGCGTTCATCTACGGTACGGCCTTGTTCGGCTCCACCTACCTGTTGCCGGTATTCATGCAATTGGGGCTGGAGTTGTCGGCATCCCACGTGGGCACGCTGATGCTCCCAGCCGGATTCGTGCTCGCCGCCACCATCGCGGTGGTGGGCCGGCTGGCCGACCGTCAACCGACCCATTTACTGGTCAGCACCGGGCTGGGTTTGCTGGCGCTGTCGTTCGGGCTGATGGTGTTTGTGGGCCTTGGCTCGTCGCTGTGGATGCTGGTCGCTTTTGCGATTCTGGGGCGCATCGGGCTCGGATTCATTCTGCCCTCGCTGAACCTGGGCTCGATGCGCCCGCTGGACAAGTCGTTGATTTCTCAAGGCTCCAGCGCCATTGGCTTCTTGCGTATGCTGGGCGGCGCAGCAGGGGTCAGCCTGTGTGGCATCGTGCTGGAATGGCGACTGAGCGCACATGGCGCGTCGCTGGCGACTGGAGCCAGCGACCCTGCCCGCATTGCAGCGTTTGGCGAGACTTTCTTGATGCTGACTTTTCTGTGTCTGCTGGCTCTGGTAGCGGCTTGGCAACTGCGCGAAGCCCGTTCCGAATGACGCTACCACGCCCCCTATCCTGATGCTTTCGGGCCGGGGTGGCCCGGACTCTATCAAGCTTTTTTTCGACACCGAAGAAACGGAACCTCCGCCATGTGCCAACTGCTCGGCATGAACTGCAATGTCCCCACCGATGTGACCTTCAGCTTCACGGGGTTTGCGCAACGCGGCGGAAAGACCGACCATCACACCGATGGCTGGGGTATCGCGTTCTTCGAAGACAAGGGGCTGAGGCACTTTGTGGACCATCTGGCGGCGGTGGACTCCCCTGTGGCTGAGCTGATTCGCCGCTACCCCATCAAGAGCCGGAACGTCATTGCCCATATCCGCAAGGCCACCCAGGGCGTGGTGAGCCTTCAGAACTGCCATCCCTTCGTGCGCGAACTGTGGGGTCGGTACTGGGTGTTTGCCCACAACGGGGATCTGAAAGACTTCCGTCCACGCCTGCATTCGCATTTCCGTCCGGTAGGCGATACGGACAGCGAGCACGCGTTTTGCTGGATCATGCAGGAGTTGGCCAAGTCACACGCCAGCGTGCCTTCAGTTCCAGAGCTCACGCGGACCCTCAAGGAACTCGCTGCGCGTATGGCCCCTCATGGCACATTCAATTTCCTTCTTTCCAATGGTCAGGCCTTGTGGGCACACGCCTCCACCAATCTGCACTACATAGAGCGCCGCCATCCATTTGGCGCAGCGCATTTGAGTGACGAAGACCTGCAGCTGGATTTTTCGAAGGAAACCAGCGAACACGACCAAGTCGCGGTGATCGTGACGAGCCCATTGACCAGCAACGAGAGCTGGACGGCATTCGGCAAGGGAGAGCTGCTGGTGTTCGAGCAAGGCCGGCGGCGGCCGATCTGATTGCAAGCAATGTCTCGCGGCTAAAGGCCAAGGGAGGGATGAGGGCCAGGAACCGATGCGTGCGTTGAGAGCTAGCCCGGTGGCGAATCTGACGCTCAAAGCAAAAAACCCCAGTCCTTTGGAGACTGGGGTTTTCTGGGCTGTAAGAGCCTGACGATGACCTACTTTCACACGGGAACCCGCACTATCATCGGCGCAAAGTCGTTTCACTGTCC
>Ga0207972_100050_pt1 | contig 59637 bp, 54 predicted proteins | sample LakWasMe75_LOW10_2_FD_183903 | JGI IMG/M metagenome (GOLD analysis project Ga0207972, IMG submission 183903) | Freshwater sediment methanotrophic microbial communities from Lake Washington under simulated oxygen tension - Sediment Metagenome... | ecosystem: Environmental > Aquatic > Freshwater >...
TGTTGCCGCTAATTCATCTTTCAGCAATTTGTCGATAGTTTCAATGTTATGCATAACAAAACTCCTCTGTGATTATTTCTTGATTACGTGCAATAGCCTCATCAAGCTTTAATATTTATACTGACTCCTCCCCAGTCGATGAGATATCCTCTGCGTGAGCCTGATCCTGCTCAAAGATTTTTTCGCCTTATCCACACTCTTCGCTGCTATCCGTATGTACTGAAATCAAGGCGCTTCCTCCCTTGATTTTTCTTTCGTAGCGTTTGGTTCCATACTCCGGAATAGCCAGAGCGCCAATCCCGGCTAATAATCCGAGCACGTGGAATGAAGTTCCCCATCGCTCGCTTAAAAGGGTACTGATAAAACTGGAGGAAGTCGGTACGGTAGCGAACAGAGACGGATTGGGGCTATACGAGGGTCGGCCGGGATTCATGTAAAATTGCCAAAAAATAGGCCTATCCCGCTGAATTGGAAGATGAATTTTGATTATTGATAGTTTCTTCTGCCGGATTCTGAGGCGGTGAAAGCAATTGCAAAATTTGTTCATGAGTAGCGATAACGGCCTTTGTAGCCATTAGTTCAGCTTCAAGCCGCTGAACTTCCGCAGTTGCTTCCTGTAACTTTTCGCAGTTATATTTATTGTCGTTAATCAGCTCAACTTCACGCTCTTTGGTTTTAACCAGTTGTGACAATAGCTGTTGATTCTTCAGTTCGGCAACGCCTAACTGTTCTTTTGCCATACCCAGTGACCGAATTTCTTGCTCTACACGATGAAGTTCGCTTCGAGAATGCTTTAGTTCGCCGGCTAATCCGGCGTTGTGTTTATGGCTAATGATCAGTTCTTGCTGCTTGGCGTTTACCGTGTTCTGGGCTGCACGCAATTCGTTTTGCAGGAACTGGATCTGTTGTTCGAACTGCCGATGATCTTGTTCGCGTTGTTCTTTAGCTGCCGTGCGAAAATGTTCCAAGGCTTCTCTGGCATGTTGATGTTTTTCCTCCAGAGACTGTCGGTGCCCTTCTTCTCTGGTCTGTTGAGCCTCCATGTCGTGGATACGCTGAACCAGTTGGGCACAAGAGACCCTCTCTTCCTGGAGCTGGACTTGAGCATCTGCATGAGCAGTCTTTTCTGCCGCGTACTCAAGGGTTAATTGCTCTGCCTGCCCTCGGAACGACGCAATTTCGCTCCTCAATGCAGACATTATGTTATTCAACTCGGCAATCTCTGCTTTGTGCTTATCTGTTAACACCGCTATTTGCTGATCGGCTTCCTGGTGTAATTGATCGGCCAGTCGGGTCGATAGATCCAATATAGCCTCGCTGGCAGCAACTTTCGTTCCGGCATGACCATTTTCTTCCTCAATCTCTTTGAGATAGCGCTGAATGGTCGTTTTTGATCCCGTGTTTCCAAGCTCAGCCCGAATCGCATCAATTGATGGGCGGCGTCCCATTGCAAGCAGATTGTTTCGTGCTCTTACCACCTCGGTTTTGTAGATACCCGCTCTAGCCATGATGTCCTCCTCGAATTTCATACCGTATTACGTAATATAATATTACATACTATTTTTGTTGAGTTCAATGGCTGAAAAATCTAATTTATAACATTGGATAATGGTTGATTATCCAATGTTATGCTTGAAAGTGGCATACAAACGAGGAGCAATGCTGTAATTAGTTTGCAAAAACTTACCGGGTAACTGAAGAAGCTGTCTTAATGACGGTGGCTTAGCTGGACATATCTCTATAGAACAGTTTTGAGTGGGAATGCAAATTCAAGAAGTAATTTTTTTCCGGTACTTGACGATAATCGGACGCTCTAAACCAGCCATCTATTCCGATCGAAAACCGCCACTCGTTTCGATCCAAAATAGGCCGCTGATTCTGATTGAAAACACACACCATTTTCGTTAGAATTCCTACACCGTTATGACTGTCGGTCTTCGACCCTTAGCTGCCTGATGACATCAAACAATCGAATGTCTCAAACTTTGGACAGAACCGACATTCAGGTAGCCATGCAAAAAGGCTATTAGACTTAGCAGCTTTGCAGTCGATTAACTCAGATAAAAGTCGTCAGATAGTTAGTCAATACCCTACCGCTTCAGCATGATTGGTAATAACCTCTGCCCCAGACTGGCTCTATGACGGTCGAGTCAACCAAAGGGGGCTCTCTTCATTTTTCATCCTATTTCTACTCCGCAGCGTAAGCATCCAGCAGACGCAAATCGATCAATTCAATGATAATTCCGCCCGCAAACGCTCTGCCATCATATCGACGAACGAACGGATTTTCGCCGACGAATGGCGGCCTTCGCGGTGCAAGATATGGACTGGAACCGGTGGGCTTTCGAATTCGCCGAGCACGATTTTCAGTTTGCCAGTCTGTAGCGGCTCGGCGATTTGGTAGGACAGCAAGCGGGTAATGCCCAGACCGGCCATGGCCGCGCTGGCCGCCGAGTCGTTATCGCTGACGCTCAATATCGGTTGTAACTTGACCGTCTGCGGCAGGCTGTCGTGCAGAAATCGCATTTCATTATTCGGATTCAAGCCGCGAGCAAGGATGATTCGATGCTTGAGTAAATCGTTTGGCGTTTGCGGAATGCCGTGCGTGTCCAAATAATCCGGCGATGCGCACAGTACCCGTCTTACCGAGCCGATTCGCAGCGCCCGGTACGACGAATCCGGCAAATCGCCGATGCGGATCGCCACGTCCACGCCTTCCTCCAGCATGTTGACAACCCGGTCGACGAACTGTGCGTTGACTTCCACCGCCGGGTAACGGCTCAAATACTCGACGATGCCGGGCATCACGTACATGCGGCCGAACAAAACCGAGGCGGTGACAGTTAATTGGCCGCGCGGTTCGGCGTTGATGCCCAGCGCCGCGTCGTCGGCTTCATCAGCCAAGGCGATGATGTGTTTAGCGTCCTCGTAGTATTTCTGGCCGGCCTCGGTCATCCGCACGTAGCGGGTGGTGCGGTTCAGCAATTTAACGCCCAAGCGCTCTTCCAACGCTGCAACCGCACGCGTCACGGCCGGTGGCGACATGTGTAGCTTGCGAGCGCCGCCGGCAAAGCCTTCCGCATCGACCACTGCGACATACACGCTCATTAAATGCAGACGATCCATTGATAATTCCAATTATCGGAATAGTAAATTGATAATTCTAACTATTCTTTATTTTTTTGCAATAAGACACACTACACCCGCCTGCTGAATTTCACACAGGCGACTAACAAACCCTTTCATTATTTGGAGAACTATCATGAGCCGTATTACCACCGTTAGCAACGAAAGCGCCAACACCGAACAACTCAACCTGTTGAATGCGATCCAAAGCCAGTTGGGCATGGTGCCTAATTTCTTGCGGGTGTTCGCCCACTCGCCGGATGCCTTGACAGCCTTCCTCGGCTTGCATCACATCGCCAACCACGGTTCGCTGGACGCCGCCACCCGCGAACGCATCGCGCTGGCGCTGGCCCAGCAGAACGAATGCGAATATTGCCTGTCCGCACACACCGCCATCGGCCGCAAAGCCGGGTTGAACGGGGCGGAAATCGAAGCCAACCGGGCCGGCTCCAGCCAGGACGCCAAGGCGGCGGTGGCGGTTAAATTCGCCCGCGCCCTGGTCGAGCACAAGGGCGAGGTGACCAACTCCGAGTTGCAAGCCATGCGTGACGCCGGTTTCAGCGAGGCCGACATCGTCGAGGTGATCACCCACGTCGGCATGAACATAATGACCAATATACTGGGTAAAGCCAGCCGGGTCAGCATCGACTTCCCGAAAGTGGCGCTAAAACAAGCGGCCTAATAGTGAACCGGGCCAAGTTCAAGGACGGACTTGCGCCCGAATTCTTGCGTTGAATGGAATAACGTATTGCAGATTATGGCTATTCAACGCGGCTGGCGGCTGTGTCATAGTACACACCAATATTTCAATCCCAATCAGGAGCAAGGTCATGGCCCGAGCTTTTGCTAAAATCAGTTTCACACCCGATGTGCAAGCGGTCCAAGCCGAAATGGGCAGCCGCTCAGCCTATCGGCCAGCCGAACTCGGCGAGGCCGAGACGGTGGCGCTGGGCGCCTTCGAACAAGCATTCATTGCCGAGCGCGACAGCTTTTACCAAGCCACGGTGAGTCAAACCGGCTGGCCCTATGTGCAGCATCGCGGCGGGCCGGTAGGATTCTTGAAAGTGTTGGATGACCGTACCATGGGTTACGCCGATTTCAGCGGCAACCGCCAATACATTTCAGTAGGCAATTTACGCGGCGACGACCGGGTTAGTTTGCTGCTGATGGACTATCCGCAGCGGAGGCGCTTGAAAATCTGGGGTCGGGCGCGAGCGGTGGACGAACGCACCGAGCCGGCATTGCTGGCGAAACTGGAATCGCCCGATTATCGAGCCCCGGTCGAGCGCGGCATCGTTATCCGAGTCGAAGCCTTCGACTGGAATTGCCCCAAGTACATCACGCCACGCTACAGCCGTAGCGAAGTCGAAGCGCTGCTCGTTCAAGCTCGCCAACAACAATCGGCGGAAGCGACACAGCAAACCTCCGGCGTTTTGGGGAGCGGCGCATTGCCATTAACGATTGTCGGGATTCGGCAACTGACGCCGCGCATTCGCGCTTACGAACTGCGCCATGCCGACGGCGAGCCGCTGCCTGGCTATCGGGCCGGGGCGCATATCCGCGTGCCGATTGCGCTGACCAACGGCGATGTCACCAGCCGCGCATATTCGCTGACCGACGCCCCGGACGATCCGTATTGCTATCGCATTGCAGTGCTAAGAATGGACGCAGGCGAAGGCGGCTCGTCGGCATTGCACGACGGTTGGCAACTGGGAACCCGCATCAACGTCGATGCGCCGGATAACTATTTCAGCCTGCACGACGACGGCCGCCCGGCATTGTTGATCGCCGGCGGCATCGGCATCACTCCATTAAAAGCAATGGCCGAAGCATTGGCTGCACGGGGTGCGGATTTTCAACTGCATTACAGCGGCCGTGCGCCGCAAGAAATGGCGTTTGTCGAAGACTTGCGGCGGCATTTGCCTAATCGGTGCCGGTTTTATTTCAGCCAAGCGCCAACGCCAACCCGGCTGGATGTGTCGGTGCTGTTGAACAGCGTATCCGCCAATGCCGTCATTTACGTTTGCGGCCCAACCCGCCTGATCGACACCGTGCGCCAAACCGCCCGCCGGCTCGGCATCGCCGGACAGCGGGTGCAATTTGAAAGTTTTATTTAACCGAAGGAGAACAGGATGATCACGCTATACGACATGCCGCTATCCGGCAACTGCCACAAAGTCCGATTATTGTTAAGCTTGCTGGCGTTGCCCTACCAAGCGCGTCCGGTGGATTTGCTCGGCGGCGAACAGCGCAGCCCGGACTATTTGCAAATCAACCCGTTCTGCCAAGTGCCGGTGCTGGATGACGACGGCCTGATCATCCGCGACAGCCAAGCCATTTTGGTCTATCTGGCTAAACGCTACGGCGGCGAACAATGGTGGCCCGACGATGCCGTCCGCTTGGCACAAATCGTCGCCTGGCTATCGACCGCCGCCAACGAAATCTTCCACGGTCCGGCCTTGTTGCGAGTGCACCATAAATTCGGCCGCGACATCGACATCGCCAGGGCCCGGCAAATCACCTCCAAGGTGCTGGACATTGTCGACCGCCAGTTAGCAAGCGGGGATTGGATGGTCGGCGACAGCGTGTCGCTTGCCGATTTGGCGATCTATCCCTATTTGGCGCTGGCGCCGGAAGGAGGCATCGACATCGGCGCATTTCAAAACATTGTCAACTGGTTTCAACGCATTCAAAATTTGCCCCGATACATCGTCATGCCAGGCTTGTGGCAGGCTTAACTCACTCACCTTTCAATAACGGAGAAACATCATGACCGAAGAAATCAAAGCCCCCGTCCCGCCCTTTACCGCTGAAACCGCGGCGCAGAAAGTGCGCATGGCTGAAGATGCCTGGAACTCGCGCGATCCGGATCGCGTCGCGCTGGTCTATACCGAAGACACACTCTGGCGCAATCGCGCCGAATTCCCCCAAGGCCGCGAACAAGTGCGGCAATTATTGCAACGCAAATGGGCCAAGGAAGTGGATTACCGCTTAATCAAGGAATTATGGGCGTTTACCGACCACCGCATCGCCGTGCGCTTTGCTTACGAGTGGCATGACGATTCCGGTCAATGGTTCCGCAGTTACGGCAATGAAAATTGGGAGTTCAACGAGTACGGCTTCATGCAACGGCGTTTTGCCAGCATTAACGATCTGCCGATCAAGCAGGAACAACGCCTGTTCCACTGGCCACTGGGCCGCCGCCCCGACGATCACGCCGGTTTGAGCGATTTGGGGTTGTGAACAGCCGATTGGCGTCCTTTTAGAAATCCTGACAAGGAAGCTTTGCCTGCCCGCGGGCAAAGCCAACATTTAATTTGCTTTGGGTGTTGGAAAGCGGATAGTTAGGGCATTTTTAACAGCAAATCTGTAACGCCACTCATTGGCAAGGATTAACAAATTTCGGAAAAACCAGCCTGCTATTCAGCCACGCATTTATGCGCTTGCCGCTTTAGGTGACAAGTACCACAGTCATTAAACGACGTCGATTGGCTTCCAAACCTACAATTGATTTTTCGATAGCCAAATATTTTTTGTAAGGTTTGATCCTCTCCTGACGACTGACTGGATATAGTCGATCTGATCAAGGAGATTTTACATGCTTACGAGCATCTTATTCATCAGCGTTTGCTTTCTGGCTTATGCCAACGGAGCCAATGACAACTTCAAGGGTGTGGCGAGTTTGTTTGGCAGCGGCACCGCCAATTTCCGTCAGGCGCTGGCTTGGGCGACACTGACGACCGTGGCCGGGGCGATTGCAGCATTGTTTTTAGCCCAGACATTACTGGTCAAATTTTCCGGTAAAGGCTTGGCCCCCGACGAACTGATTCACACGCTGCCGTTCATGATTGCGGTCGCGGGCGGTGCAGGGATGACAGTGATTTTGGCGACGCGTTACGGCTTTCCGATTTCCACGACCCATGCCTTATTGGGCGCCATGGCCGGAAGCACTTTATTAGCGACATCCGGCAACATCAGCTTGGCGCCATTGCTGAACAACTTTGTGCTTCCCTTGCTGTTGAGCCCGTTTGTAGCGTTGCTATTAGCCGGATTGTTGTATCGAGCTCTGAACATGTGGCTTAGTCATCGGCAAATCGAGAACGACTTGTGTTTGTGCCTTGAAAAGCCAGATAGTCTTGCGCTGGCCGGTAACGCGAATATGACCATGGCAATCGTTCCTTCTCTAAGCGTTGATCGCCAAGATGTTTGCGCCGAGCGACAAGCTAGTCTGATTTTGGGTTTCAATCTTGAGCGCCTGCGCGACGGACTGCATTTTTGCAGTGCCGGTGCGGTTTGCTTTGCCCGCGGCCTGAACGACACGCCGAAAATTGCCGCATTATTATTGCTGGCTCCCGGTTTTGATTTGCAATGGATCATCATTACGGTAGCCTTGTCCATGCTGCTGGGCGGTGTATTCAACGCCCGGCAGGTGGCGGAAACCATGAGTCATAAAATCACGTCCATCACTCACGACCAAGGGCTGTCGGCCAACCTGGTCACAGCGCTGTTGGTGATTTTTGCCAGCAAGCTCGGGATGCCGGTCTCCACCACCCATGTTTCGGTCGGCTCTTTGTTCGGTATCGGCCTGGTTAGCGGCAAGGCCAATACCGGCGTGATCGCATCCATTGCCTTATCCTGGTTGTTGACCTTGCCCTGCGCGGCTGTTTGTTCCGCTGCAATCTATTACACTGCCATTGGCACTTACCTTCAATAATAAAAAATACGAGGCATCTCATGACTACCAGCATCGAAATCAGTGAATCGGTCCGCCATTACTATGGTCAGGTTCTGCAATCCAGCAATGACCTGAAAACCAGTGCCTGTTGCAGCATCGACGCCATGCCGAGCTATTTAAAAGCGCTACTGGCCGGATTACATCCGGAAGTGCTGGAACGTTTTTACGGCTGCGGCTCGCCCTTGCCGCCGGCTCTAACAGGTAAGACCGTGCTGGATTTGGGTTGCGGCACGGGCCGCGACTGTTATCTGTTGTCGAAACTGGTCGGATCGACAGGACGGGTGATCGGCGTGGATATGACCCCGGAACAACTGGAAGTCGCCGTGCGCCATCGCGACTGGCATGCGGATCGCTTTGGCTTTGCCAATGTGGAATTTCTGCATGGCCATATTGAAAATCTGTCTACAGTGGGTATCGCTGACAACAGTATTGACGTGGTGGTATCCAACTGCGTGATCAACCTGTCGCCGGAAAAGCCTCGGGTGTTGGCGGAAATCTTCCGGGTGTTGAAACCGGGCGGCGAACTGTATTTTTCCGACGTGTTCGCCGACCGCCGCATCCCGGTCGAACTGCGTCAGGACCCTGTCCTACTGGGCGAATGCCTAGGCGGGGCCTTATACTGGGAAGACTTCCGGCGCATTTTGCAAGAACTGGGCTGCCCGGACGTGCGTGCCGTCAAGCAAAATGCGATCAGCCTCGACGACCCGGAAGTAGCCGCCAAGATCGGCATGGTCAAGTTCGATTCAGTCACGGTGAGGGCTTTCAAAATGCCTTTGGAAGACCGCTGCGAGGACTTCGGTCAAGTCGCCGTCTATTTAGGGACTATCGATCGACACCCGCACAGCTTCGACCTGGATGATCATCATCATTTCGAAACCGGCAGACCATTGCGGGTTTGCGGCAACACCGCAGACATGCTGGCCGCCAGCCGCTATGGCGATCACTTTCAGGTATTGGGCGACAAATCCCGTCATTTCGGTTTATTCGATTGTTCGCCCGGTCCCAATAGCAAAACCGCCAAGGCAGACAGCGCATGCTGCTGAGTGCCGAGGTGAACACATCCGATCAATTGAGCGAAGCTCTACTGGCCGAACATCGTCCTGTGCTGTTCCGCTTTGCCTTGCTGCAACTACGCGATAACGAACTGGCCGACGACGCTGTACAAGAGACTTTGTTGGCAGCCTGGCAATCCTCGGCAAACTTTGCAGGCAAGGCTGGCTTACGCACCTGGCTCATCGGCATTTTGAAACACAAGATTGCCGACCACTGGCGGCGTAGCACCCGTGACATTGTCACCTCTGACTTCGATCAAATCGATAGCGACGAAAGTGATGCAGACGTGGACGAGTTTTTCATGAGCAATGGTCACTGGAACGGCGGCCCAACCACCTGGAACGATCCCGAAGCGGCGTTCAAACAACAGGAGTTCTGGGCCATCTATGAAACTTGTCAAAACAATCTACCGCCAAAAATGGCCAAGGTATTCATGCTACGCGAGCTGGTCGGTTTGGAAGCAGAGGAAGTGTGCCGGGAAACCGGCTTAAGCGACGCCAATTACTGGGTTACCATGCATAGAGCCCGGTTGCGGCTACGCGAATGCCTGGAAATCCGCTGGTTTAATCAATCGAATATAAAAAAGGAGAATCGTCATGCGTAGCTGTCGCGATATTACCGCCCTGGTATCCAAGGGGCTGGACAAGAAACTCAGCTTAGGCGAACGGCTAGCGATTGGATTGCATGTGATGATGTGTTCCCGCTGCCGTAATTTCCAAAGCCAAACCCGATTTATCCGCCGAGCGGCAAAAGGCTATATCGCAAATTTGCATCATGACCCGGATAAAAAAACAGAAATATAACAACTATTGAAGTTTCTCTTTTTTTACCGACAATGTATAACTCTGCTTAAACCCTGCCAACGAGTTGTAGCAATTAAAATTAGAGTAGTGTCCATACCTGTCTATTGAGTAACTATTTATGATAAAGAATCTTATAGTTTTGCTGTCTTTTTGCTTAATGAGTACTAATTTACAGGCAGCTCCAAGCGTTGCCGTACTAGAGTTTGAGTTAAAAGATTTAACATTGAAACCCGGTGTCCCGGCGGAAATTAAGCGCACAAGCTCCATAAAACCATTGCTAGAAGGTGAATTGCGGTCTGCCGGGTATCAGATTGTCAATATTCCTTTGTCAGCACAACAAAAGGCTGATAGTGGCGTGGGTTATCTGTTTGATCATGCCGATGTCGCGGCCCAGTTAGGTAAAAAATTTGATGCCGACTACGTGTTAGTAGGAAGATTGCATAAACCCAGTTTTTTGTTTGCTTACCTAATGGGGAATTTAGTACGCGTTAGTGACGCTCAGCTTGTGGGCAAATTCATTTCAGAGTCGAAAGGACCTAATGCTGAATTGACTATAAAAGCAGTTGAAAGCTTGACAGCCAAGATTGATGATATTCTCGAGCATCGCTATACACCGCCACCACCTGTTAAACACTAAACCAACTCGCCATTTCGAAACCGACGGACCCTTGCGAGTTTGCGGCACCAGGCTGGCGCTCAGTCGTTAAGGTGTCTCCTTACGTATCGATGGAGCGTTCCCTTGTCCGCCGATACAGTTGCACGGTAAACAGGCCGGGTGTTGTGGCAAATCCTGACCTCATTCAAAACCGATCACGTAACCGCCGCAGCCAGCTTTTGCCGTTGCCACTATCGACCGGCAAATACGGCAAGGACTCATCCAGCAATCTTGCCAGCAAATCATGATCGATCAGCGCTTGTAAATCCGCTGCGCTGCCTTTTTGCATCGTCGGCTTCAGTGCCAGTTTGCCTTGCTGCTTTTCCAGAGCAAAGCCGTTACCACATACCCGGCAAAACACCTTGTCGCCGGCTTTCTGGTGTTTATGCACGACCACAACCGGCCCGCACATCGGGCATTCATGCATCGGAATACCGGTATCGCTGTGACCGATAATGCCATCCAGTTCTCTGGATTGCGCCAATTCGATGAAACGGCGGCCGAAGCTTAGATCGAATTGCTTATCCAGATTCGCCTCGATCTGTTCGATAGCCGCTACTACCGGCATGCCCTTGCGATAGGGCCTTGTGCTGGTCATCGCGTCAAAGGCATCGGCAATTCCGACGATCCGTGCGGTTTCGGCAATCGTTCTACCCATCAGGCCGGTCGGATAACCCAGGCCGTCAATGCGTTCATGGTGACTCAATACCGCATCCATTGCCAACGGCGCCAAGGGATGCCCCTGTAATACTTGAGCTCCCAAGGCTGGATGGGTTTTCATCACGGCATATTCCGCATCGCTGAGTTTGCCGGTATTGTTCAATATGCTATCCGGTACCCCGACCTTGCCCAAGTCATGTAAAAAACCGCCCAGTCCTGCGACTACGGCATCCTGCTTGGAAAATCCACACGCTAAAGCCAGCCGCGTCGAATACTGCGATACCCGCCATAAATGCCCGCCAGTATACGGATCGCGGGCTTCAACCAGAAACGCCATGCTATACAAGGTGTGTAATAAATCCTGAGTATGGGATTTGCCACGGGCTGGTTTCATAGGCTGTACTCCTTTGATTAGATCAAGTAATGGGACTCAGAAGCTTGCTTATCAAGCTGCTGCTACTGAGTCGTCAATATAAGTGGATTCCTTACAAAGCCCCTACAAAATTTTTCAGTTTCGAATGATGTTGGCAGGCTTAAAAAAAATTGTAAGGAATTGAATCCGGCTCCGACTGATGTGGCAGGAAAGCACTGTTGCTTGTCCTGATCAATCATCAAACCACTGGAGAATCCACCATGAACAAAAAAACCTTATCTTTGACTTTGAGCAGCGCCCTGGCTTCAGCATTGCTGAGCGCTACGCCCTCGATTCAAGCCGGCGAAAATCCGTTCGCCATGTCCAATATCAACAGCTCGCAACAACTGGCAGCGGCAGACGGTAAAACCACCGAAGCCGGTTGCAGCGCCAAGCTGAAGGAAGGTAAATGCGGCGAAGGCAAATGCGGGGCCAACAAAATGAAAGATATGAAAGGCGCCGAGGGCGGTTGCAGCGCCAAAATGCCTGAAGGCGGCTGTAGCGCCAAGATGCCTGAAGGTGGTTGCAGCGGTAAAACAGCGAAATAAGCCGGAGGAACCATCGATGGCCACTTCCAATCCTTTCGGTCTTATGGGTTCCGGTTTAGGTTTGCGGCGGGCGCTGTTGCCCGCTTTGCAAACCGGCGTAGCGGACAGCATCGACTTTTTCGAAGTATCACCGGAAAACTGGGTGGGCGTCGGCGGTCATCTCGGCAAGCAGTTTCGCAGCCTGACCGAGCGCCACCGTTTCGTGGCGCACGGTTTGGCGCTGTCGTTAGGCGGCCCTGCGCCGCTCGATACCTTATTTTTAAGCGAGCTGAAACAATTTCTCGATGATCATGATTTTGCCCTGTATACCGAACACTTGAGTTTTTGCAGCGACGAGGGACATTTTTATGACTTATACCCGATCCCTTTTACGGAGCAGGCGGTCAAGCATGTCGCCGGACGCATACGCCAGACGCAGGATATTCTGGAGCGGCCCATTGCCCTGGAAAACGCTTCTTACTATGTTCAGCCGCCACAGGCGGAGATGGATGAGCTGAGTTTCATCAGTGCCGTTCTTAGCGAAGCCGACTGTTATCTGCATCTGGATGTCAACAACATCTATGTCAACAGCGTCAATCACGGCTACGATCCGGTGGCGTTTTTACGCGGATTGCCCGGCGAGCGCATCGTCTATGGGCATGTTGCCGGTCACGACCTGGAGCCTTCCGGGTTGATCATCGACACCCACGGACAGAACACTATTGAACCTGTGTGGGATTTGCTGGCCGAGGCCTATCGAAGCTTTGGCGTGTTTCCTACTTTGGTGGAACGCGACAGCAACATTCCGCCCTTATCGGAGTTGCTGACTGAAGTGGAACGGATTCGTGCTTTGCAAAAGCATCATCGGCACTGCCGAAGCACGCATGGCATAAGCGAGGCGGCGGCATGAACCAGACACCCGCATTTCAACAACAGCAACGGCAGTTTCTGAATTACCTGCGTCAACCGCAAGCGGATCTGTTACCTGCGGGATTCGCTCCCGAACGCTTGGCGGTATACGTTGACCTGCTCTACAACAAATTCGACGAAAGCCTGACGGCCTGCTTTCCGGTCATTCACCGCATCTTGTCGCCGGCAGACTGGCGCGGCTTGCTGTCGGACTTCATCGCCGAGCATCGCTGCATCACCCCGTATTACCGGCGGATACCCGACGAGTTCGTGCAGTATCTACAGCACGAACGGAAGCGTGACCACGACTTGCCTTTCCTGATAGAACTGGCTCATTTCGAATGGATCGAATTACAGTTATCGATTGCCGAGTCCGAGCCAGTAACGCAAAAGCAACTGTCCGATGCTGAATTACTAAACTATGTACCTGTATTTACACCGGTCATACAGTTGCTGCATTACCACTGGCCAGTGCAGGACATTGCACCAAGCTTTCTGCCTATTGAACCGCCGGCTACGGCAGCTCATATCCTCGGTTTTCGCGATAGCGACGATCAGGTGCAGTTTATGACCCTGAATCCGGCCACGGCGAAGCTGATTCTGCTGTTAAATAACGGCCTGACCGGGCAACAGGCCTTACAGGCGATGAGAGGCGACCTCACGAACGCGCAATTTTTGGAATTAACCCAATTCGGTCAGCGCATTTTGGCCGACTTACATAGCCAGGGCGCGATCATCGACGTTCTCGCCCCCGATTACTTGGAACATCAATCATGAACGACGCAACTACAGCTCAAAATAGTACCTGCATCACTTGTCTGATTTCATCCTGCATTGAGCAGGTATGCAATATGCCCGGCTTGTTGTCCCGTTGGTTCGACCGTAATATGCAGGGATTGGCGCCGATTTTTCCGCGCGTATTGTTGGCTTACGAATTCGGCGAAGCCGGGCTGGAAAAACTCCATGGCGACAACTGGTTTGCCGATTTGAGCTTTCCGTTCCCGTTCAGTTTATTGCCCGCCGACTTTAGCTGGACCTTGGCCACCGGCCTGGAAATTGTCGCCCCCATCGCGCTCATCCTGGGTTTTATGACCCGCTTTTTCAGCGCGGCGTTGATGGTGTTGACCGTGGTGGCCATCGCCGCCGTGCATTGGCCTGCCGAATGGCACACACTTGCCGAATTATGGAAAGGCTATGCCATCACCGATCAGGGCTATGGTAATTACAAACTGCCGTTGGGTTATTTGTTTATGCTCAGTTCGTTGGTGTTGAGTGGTAGCGGCCGAGTGGGTGTCGATACCTGGCTGAAACAACGCGCACTCTCAAACTAAAGGTATTAATGATGAAAAAATACGGGTTGTTACTATTAATGATATTGCCGTTGCATCACGCGGCGGTTGCTGATGATAAATTGCCTATCGGCGAATTTAGCCGCAATCGCCTGGATGGTTGGGAACATAAAAGCTTCAAAGGCGAAACTCAGTATCGATTGCAAGCTATCGATGGCGTGACGGTATTGACTGCCGATAGTCACGCCGCCGGCTCCGGCATGTTCAAGGAGCAAGTGATCAATCTGGAACAAACGCCGTTCCTGAACTGGTCGTGGCGAATCGGCAATCGATTGACCGGCTTGAATGAACAAAGCAAGGCTGGCGACGATTACGCGGCACGGGTGTATGTGGTGGTAAAAGGCGGCCTGGCGTTTTGGCAAACCAAGGCCATCAACTATGTCTGGGCCGGCAACACTAAAAAGGACACCGTCTGGCCTAATGCTTTTGCCGGTGATCATGCGATGATGTTGGCCTTGCACGGCCCGGAAGCGTCGCTGAACGTCTGGCAAAACGAAAAGCGCAACATCAGGGCCGACTTCAAGCAATTATTCGGCGAAGACATCCGCAGTATCGATGCCGTGGCAGTCATGACCGATACCGACAATAGCAACGGCTCGGTGTCAGCTATTTACGGAGACATCTGGTTTTCCAAGGACTAAGCACATGCACGACAGCAAACCCTTACTCGACAACAGCGAGTTTCCGGCCATTTTCCGAAAATCCCTGCAAGTTTTGCAAATCAACCTGGGCTATCTATGTAATCTGAGTTGTGTGCATTGTCATGTCAACGCCGGACCGAAACGCACCGAGATGATGAGCCGGGAGACTATTGAGCACGTGTTGGCACTGGCCGAGACCGCCAATATCCACACCCTGGATTTGACCGGCGGCGCCCCGGAAATGCATGCCGATTTTCGCTATCTGGTGCGGACCGCACGAGATCGGGGTATCGAAGTAATTGACCGCTGCAATCTGACCATTTTGGAAGAACCGGAATACACCGATCTCGCGGAGTTTCTGGCTGCACAGCAGGTAAACATCGTCGCGTCCCTGCCGTGTTATTTGCAGGAAAATGTCGACAAACAACGCGGCAAAGGTGTGTTCAAGGACAGCCTGGCGGCGTTACAGCGGCTTAATCGCTTGGGTTACGGCCAGCCGGACAGCTCATTACAGCTTAATCTGGTCTTCAACCCGCAAGGCGCGGTGCTGCCGCCCGACCAGCATACGCTGGAACAGGCTTACAAGCAGCACTTGCAGCAGCACTACGGGATTGTCTTCAACCGGCTGTTTGCCATCGCTAACATGCCGATCCAGCGCTTCGGCAGTACATTGATCAGCCAAGGACGCTTTGAAGATTATCTGGATTTATTAAAGGATAATTTTCGCGCAGACAACCTCGACAACCTGATGTGTCTGAATACCCTCAGCATCGATTGGCAAGGCTATGTCTACGATTGCGACTTCAACCAGATGCTGGCGATGCCGTTAGGGGCGGCCGCCAAACCTAGGGTCCATCTCCGCGAGTTGAATCCCGAATTGTTGCAAAACGCGCCGATTGCTATAGCAACCCATTGCTATGGCTGCACGGCCGGTCAAGGCAGCAGTTGCGGCGGCGCTTTAGAGACTCAAGAATCCTGTGCACCGTTGTTCAAAACTGCCGGAAGCGCAGTATGAAACAGTCCAGAATAGCCTTGCTGCTCTTGATCGTGGGCTTGATCGCGCTTTCTTTTAGCTTCGATCTTCAGCATTATCTAACCCTGGAGAGCCTAAAATCACAGCAGGCGGCGATAGCCGATTATCGCCAAAATTATCCGCTGCCGGCGATTGCGCTCTATGCCGCGTTGTATATCGCAGTCACCGCGTTGTCGCTGCCGGGGGCGGTGATATTAACGCTGGCCGGCGGCGCGGTATTCGGTGTCTTGTGGGGTACGCTGATCGTCTCGTTTGCCTCAAGCATCGGCGCAACCTTGGCGTTTTTGGCGGCGCGGTTTCTGTTCCGCGACTGGGTCAAATCCCGGTTTAGTGCCCGTTTACAGGCTATCGATGAGGGCGTGAATCGTGAGGGTGCATTCTATTTGTTCACCTTACGTCTGGTGCCATTATTTCCGTTCTTCATGATCAATCTGGCCATGGGTTTGACGCCCATCAAGACGAGAACGTTTTACTGGGTCAGTCAGATCGGGATGCTGGCGGGTACCGTGGTTTACGTCAATGCCGGAACCCAGTTAGCGAAACTCGATTCACTGTCCGGTATTTTATCTCCAGCTTTGTTGGGCTCGTTTGCCTTGCTCGGCGTGTTTCCATTAGGGGCGAAGAAAATGCTCGAATTCATCCAAAAACGCAAAGTCTACGCACGCTGGACTAAACCGGCCCGCTTCGACAATAACCTGGTGGTGATCGGCGCAGGTGCCGGCGGCTTGGTGTCGGCTTATATCGCCGCTGCCGTCAAAGCCAAAGTCACCCTGATCGAAAAGCACAAAATGGGCGGCGACTGTCTGAATACCGGCTGCGTTCCATCCAAGGCGTTGATTCGTTCGGCTAAGCTGCTGTCGCATATCAAACGTGCTAAGGAATTCGGCATCGCCAAAGCGGAAGCCGATTTTGATTTCGCCACCGTGATGGAGCGGGTGCAACAAGTCATTAAAGCCGTCGAGCCGCACGATTCAATCGAACGCTATACCGAGCTGGGCGTTGAGGTGATTCAGGGCACGGCAAAGATCGTTTCGCCTTGGGAAGTTGAAGTGAGGACTGCCGATGGCAGTAAAACCATCACCAGCCGCGCGATAGTCATCGCCGCCGGTGCACGGCCTTTCGTGCCGCCTATTCCCGGCATCGAACAGATCAGTTATCTAACTTCGGATACGGTCTGGAATCTACGGGAAAAACCTAATCGCCTGCTGGTCTTGGGCGGCGGCCCGATTGGCTGCGAACTGACGCAAACCTTTAACCGGCTGGGCAGTCAGGTGACGCAGGTGGAAATGGCGCCGCGCATCATGGTGCGGGAAGACCCGGAAGTGTCGGACCTCGTGCAGGCCCGCTTCCAGGCAGAAGGCGTGGATGTGCGGGTCAACCATACCGCAAAAGAGTTCATCGTCGAAAATGGCGAAAACATCCTGCTGACGGAGTTTCAGGGACAAACAGTCAGGATCGCATTCGATCAAGTGCTGATCGCCATCGGCCGCGCGGCCAATGTGCAGGGCTATGGCGTCGGGGAACTGGGTATTACCCTGTCTCCGCGCAACACCATAGACGCCAACGCCTTTCAGCAAACCAACTATCCCAACATCTTCGCCGTTGGCGACGTGGCCGGGCCTTACCAGTTCACCCACACGGCCGCGCATCAGGCCTGGTATGCGGCGGTTAACGCCTTGTTTGGACAGTTCAAGAAGTTTCGCACCGATTATTCGGTGATTCCCTGGTCGACCTTTACCGACCCGGAAGTCGCTCGTGTCGGTTTGAACGAGCAGGATGCGCAAGCTCAAGGGGTGGCTTACGAAGTCTCGACCTATGGCATCGACGATCTGGACCGGGCGATTGCCGACGGCGAAGCCCATGGTTTTGTCAAAGTCTTGACCCAGCCCGGCAAGGACAAGATTCTCGGCGTAACCATCGTCGGCGAACATGCCGGCGATTTAACTGCCGAGTTCGTGCTGGCGATGAAACACGGCATCGGCTTGAATAAAATTTTAGGCACTATTCACATCTACCCAACCCTGGCCGAAGCCAATAAATATGCAGCGGGCGTCTGGAAGCGCAATCACGCCCCCAAGGCTTTTCTGGAATGGGTGGGCCGTTATCATGCCTGGCGGCGTAACGGTTAACACTAACGATATTTCAGAGCATGACTTTCCAAATCAGCATCGGGATACCGGTGCTCAACGAAGCCGGACACCTCGCCAGCAAACTACAGGCTTTGCAGGGACTACGGGATCGCTGCCAGTTAGTGCTGGTCGATGGCGGCAGTAACGACGACAGCCCGGTGATCGCCGCGTCTCTAGTGGATAAGGTCATACTCAGCCCACGCGGCCGGGCCAAACAAATGAACGCGGGTGCAGAGCAGGCCGATGCCGATGTATTGCTGTTCCTGCATTCCGATACCCGATTGCCGGATGATGCGGTTAGCTTGGTCAGCCAGGCCATTGCCGAAGGTTTCCACTGGGGCCGTTTCGATGTGGCATTCGACAACGCCAAGCCTATCTTCAAACTGATTGCTTTCATGATGAATCAACGCTCGCGGCTGACCGGCATTGCCACCGGCGATCAATGTCTGTTTGTAACCCGTCAGGCGTTTTCGGCAGTGGGCGGATTTCCGCAGATTGCCTTGATGGAAGATATTGCCATCAGCAGCAAGCTGAAAAAACTCGGCAATCCCTGTTGTTTAAAGGCCAAAGTGCTTACCTCGGCACGGCGTTGGCAACAACACGGCATTTTCAAGACTATCTTATTGATGTGGTGTTTACGATGGGCTTATTTTTTCGGTGCTGATCCCGACGATCTGGCAATGCGCTATTACGGGAGATCGTGATGGAAGCCATGCTTCGCTTCGGTGTGTTCACCGCAATTTTGTTGTTGATGGTAAGTTGGGAAGCACTGCGTCCAACCCGGCGTTTAGGTTTGCAACCATGCCGTCTCGACCTTTGCGCAAGCGCTGAACATACTTATCAATTTCCCGACAGCGTGTTGCTGGTCTTCTGTAAAGCGCCGATAGCCGGACAGGTGAAAACCCGCTTGCAACCGAAATTGTCCGCCGAACAAGCCGTAGCCGCACACATCAATTTGACGCAGATGACGCTGGATCGTGCCTTTCAACAGAAACTGTGTCCGGTCGTGTTGTGTTGCTCGCCTGACAACGAACATCCGTTTTTCCAGCAATGCGCCAAAGATTACCCCCTGATACTGACCCAGCAATCCGGTAGTGATCTGGGTGAGCGCATGCATAACGCTTTGACGGACGCGTTATCACGGTATCGTCACGCCGTGCTGATAGGTTGTGACTGTCCCAGTTTGACGGTAGACAATTTTCGACAAGCACTATCAGCCCTGCAAAACATTAGCGATAGCGTGATTGCTCCAACCGAAGACGGCGGCTATGTGTTGATTGGCCTGAACGCTCCGCAGCCTCGCTTATTCGATGGCATGACTTGGGGTACTGATAGTGTCATGGCGGAAACCCGACATCGTGCTAAAGAGATGGGATTATTGTTACATGAACTGGAACCGCAATGGGATGTCGATTCCATTGCGGATTGGACACGATATTTATGCGCGCAAAATGCCTGATGCGAAGCCAAAAACAAACCACCACATTATGCTATGTCATTACTAACTGCTCCGCGCATTATTTGCTGGCACATAGCGCCGGCTCTTCCCAGACTTCGGCCTGGAATGCGATATCCAACGGTGTATCGATAATATGATTGGTGTAGTTGCTAAGAGTTTTAAACGTGACACCCAGCACCACTTCCAATGCTTGCGCGCGGCTGTAGCCGGCCATGATAAATTTATCCAAGGTTTGGCCGCAGACTACACCCCGGTTTTTCACTACGCTACGTGTAAAGCTTGCCAAGGCATCCAGCTTAATATCCGGCAGCGGCTGCAATTTTCTGATTGCGTTGACAATGGCCGGATCGGCCTTGACCATGTGTTTGGCAATCATTGAATGTGCCGCAACGCAATAGGTGCAATGGTTCTCGGTGCTGACAACCAGCAATACGACTTGTCTTTCCGTCGGGCTCAACGAGGTTTGATCGAACAGCGCTGTCAACTCGATATAGGCCTTCAAGGCCGCTGGTGCTTCAGCCAGACCGCCGTGCAGATTGGGCACGAAACCGTATTTCTTTAACGATCCTTCCAACAACGGTTGAGTGGCGGCAGGTGCAGTCTGGATAGAATGTATTTTGAATGGGGACATGGTGTCTCTCCTATGAATTTTGAAATAAAGTTGGGGGTATGTCGATGCGAAAGAGTCGCCTATTGATCAGTCTTGTCGGCTTGAGCGTTTATCGTTTCGACGATTACAGGTTAAGCAAAGAGAGCCCACGATCCCATGCTCGTCATTCCGGCGTAGTTGTCCATTCTTCCGGAAGTCGCTGATGGATGCCTTAACCTCGTTGGTCAATGCGTTGAACCTACATGCCAAGCTGGTGTATTCCGGCGGTGTATGCGGCCGTTGGCTGATGAATCACAACTCGGAAACTTCGGTCTGGTTTCATCTGGTCAGTAAGGGGCAGGGATTTGTGCATTCGCCACGTTGGCAAACGCCGCTGGCATTGGCTAGCGGTGACCTGATTCTGTTTCTGCCTCATGCCGCACGGCATTTTTTGTCGTACAGTGCCGAGCATTTGCCGGACACCGACGAAGATACGCGAATGACTCCTTGGTTGGATGGCGATGCGGGTTTTGTCTGTGGAGAAATCGAGTTGGCTGCCCCAAAATCTCTGTTGTGGCAGGCATTGCCAGCCGAAATCGTGATCCGGCAGAACCAAGCAGGGAACGTTCTAACCCGACTAATCGAACTGATCATTGGCGAAGCGTCTGAGCAGCGTTTTGGCTGTGAATCTGTGGTTGAACGCTTGTGCGACAGTCTATTCGTCCTGGTGATTCGTTACTGCATAGAGGAAGGGCTGGTGCGCGAAGGAGTGTTTGCGGCCATGCAGGACAAACGACTAGCGATGGCTCTCGGTTTGATTCATAAACAACCTTGGCATGCTTGGACGCTCAACGAATTATGCACTCGGGCTGGTGTGTCAAAATCGGTTCTGTCGGAGAAATTTACTACGCTGATTGGTCATTCCCCGATCGAATATTTAACTGTTTGGCGCTTGCAGATCGCCGCTCACTGGTTGATGGAACCGGCAATGAGTGTTGAACGTGTAGCTGAGCGTTGTGGTTATGAATCAGTACCAGCTTTTAGCAAAGCCTTTAAACGTCATTTTGACGTTTCGCCTGGCTCATTTCGACTTAGATAGATTCCTATTGTGTCTAACAGGGCGGCATTAATTTTTGACGGTTCGGTCGTTAATCACAAGCAGTCGCTCAACCAAGAGTTTTGCACTATTTTGGAAGCCTAGTGTTGGCCGAATTTCGTCATTCCGCTGACAGGCAAAAATCGACCCAAACCGGCAAGTCCTCACTATTAGCCTTGTTTGTCTGATCCCCACTTCTTAGCCGACGTTAGAATAGGCTCAGAATCATAGTTTATGATGAACTTGCCAAAACCACATCGACCATTGTTTTGTTGTTAAGTAATCTTAATGTTAATATAATACCCATTGCTTATTATATTAAAGGGTATCTATCTGTGCATTCCAAATTCGGCTTTTTGAGTTACGAAATCAGCCACATCATCCGTCAACGCTTTAACAAAGCCGTTGAACCAATCGGCTTCACACACGCCCAATGGCGAGCATTAGTTCATCTCGCTGAAAATCAACATTGTCGTCAAATCGATCTGGCAGAGATACTGGAAATCAAACCGATTACCTTGGTCAAGCAGATAGACTTGCTTGAAGAAGCAGGCCTGGTTCGACGTAACAAAGACAGCGAAGATCGCCGAGCCTATCGTTTGGAACTGTTGCCTAAAGCACATGACGTGATGCAGCAACTCTGGGAAATTGCCGATGCTGTGGAAGCACAGGTGCTGAGAGCACTGACAACCGAAGAACAACAAATGCTAACCGAGTTGCTTGAGCGCATCAAAATCGGCATTAATGCCGATTCATCTGCCGAAAACCCGCTTGTGGCGATGAGTCCGCCTTAGTCCGCCCTTTGTCCGAGTCCGCCAGAGATTTTTTGGCGGCGATGTTTTTTTAGACCCTCGTGACATCAACACTAATCGTGCTCGCAGAATTTTAATGTTTAGGAATACCATGCTCTTTTTTTCGAAAAAACAGGACTGGCTAGGCAACATCCGTGGGGATGTGCTGGCCGGCACGGTCGTCGCACTGGCACTGATCCCGGAAGCCATCGCTTTTTCCATCATCGCTGGCGTCGACCCCAAGGTGGGGCTGTACGCCTCGTTCTGTATTGCAGTGATAACTGCTTTCGTCGGTGGCCGTCCAGGAATGATCTCGGCGGCCACCGGCGCTATGGCCTTGCTGATGGTAACGCTGGTCAAGGACCATGGCTTGCAATATCTGCTGGCGGCGACGTTGTTGACCGGAGTTATTCAAATCATCGCCGGTTACCTGAAACTCGGCAGTTTGATGAGGTTTGTTTCGCGTTCGGTAGTCACCGGCTTCGTCAACGCTTTGGCGATTCTGATTTTCATGGCGCAACTGCCGGAGCTGACACATGTCAGTTGGCACGTTTACGCGATGACAGCCGGTGGCTTGGGGATCATTTATTTGTTCCCATATCTGCCGTTAATCGGCAAGTCCATACCATCGCCGTTGGTGTGTATCACCAGCATGACTGCCGTTGCCATCTATTGGCACCTGGACATCCGCACCGTCGGCGACATGGGGCAACTGCCCGACACCTTGCCGGTATTTTTGTGGCCGGAAGTACCGTTAACCTTAGAAACCTTAAAGATCATTCTGCCTTATTCAGTGCCGCTGGCTATGGTAGGTTTGTTGGAATCCTTAATGACCGCCACCATCGTCGATGATTTGACTGACACGACCAGCGATAAAAACCGCGAATGTAAAGGCCAGGGATTCGCCAACATCGGCGCCGGTTTGCTGGGCGGCATGGCCGGTTGCGCGATGATCGGACAGTCAGTAATCAACGTCAAATCCGGCGGTCGCGGGCGATTGTCGACGCTGGTTGCCGGCAGTTTTCTGTTGATCATGGTGGTGTTTCTGGATGAATGGATCTCTAAAATCCCGATGGCGGCGCTGGTTGCGGTCATGATCATGGTATCAATCGGTACCTTTAGCTGGCGTTCGCTACTCAACCTGAAGCAGCATCCGCTATCGACCAACATCGTCATGATCGCCACCGTGATAGTCGTGGTCTGGAGCCACAATCTGGCACTGGGCGTATTTGTTGGTGTGTTGTTGGCTTCCCTATTCTTCGCTAACAAGATCAGTCATTTCATGTATGTCGAATCAAGTCCGGATGAAAGCGGCAATATACGGACTTATCGGGTTATCGGGCAGGTTTTTTTCAATTCGGCGGACAAATTTAATGCAGCCTTCGATTTCAAGGAGGCCGTGGACAAAGTGGTCATTGATTTACACCGCGCCCATTTTTGGGACATTACCTCGGTGACGGCGCTGGACAAAGTCGTTATCAAGTTCCGCCGCGAAGGCGCCGAGGTGGAATTAATCGGCATGAATGAAGCCACCGCTACCATCGTTGACCGTTTCGGTATCCACGATAAACCCGAAGAAATCGAAAAAATCATGGGGGGCCACTAATGAGCACTAATAACAACCTAGTACTGGCGGGCATCGACGGTTCATCTTTAACCAATGCTGTCTGCGACTATGCCGCCTGGATCGCCACCCGCGTCGGAGCGCCGCTGAAATTGCTGCATACTATCGACCATCATCCGGAAACTGCAATCAAAACCGACCTGACCGGCAACATCGGCATCGATAGCCGTGATCATCTGCTGGAAGACATCATCGAACTCGACCGGCAGCGTAGCAAACTACGGTTACAACAAGGCAAGCAGATATTACAAACCGCCAAGAAACGGGTTATCCAGGCCGGAATCGCCGAACCGTTCACCAATCAACGCCACGGCAGCTTGGTCGAATCGCTGATCGAACTGGAAAACGACATTCGGGTGCTGGTGATCGGTGTGCGCGGCAAAGTGCATGAAAACCAGCCGGATAAAATCGGCGCCAAACTGGAATCGATTATCCGCTCGTTGCACAAGCCGATTCTGGTGATCAACGCCGAGTTCAAGGTACCGCAGCAGATCATGATCGCTTACGACGGCAGCAAGGCGGCGGATAAAGCGGTGGATATGGTCGCAAATAGTCCGCTGTACAAAGGTTTAACCTGCCACATAGTCTGCGTCAGCCATGATGACAACAATGAACAATTTCGGGATATGGAGATTGCAACGGATAAACTAAAATTGGCGGGCGGCATCGAAGTCATCGCCGAAAAGCTGGTCGGCAAACCCGAACAGATGCTGTGTGAGTATCAAACCGGCCATAACATTGATATGATCGTGATGGGAGCTTTCAGCCATACCCGTGTTCGTGATTGGCTGTTGGGCAGTTTTACCGTAAAAATGTTGACTAATAGCCACAAGCCGTTGTTTTTACTGCGTTAATGCCTAGGATTGGAAAAGAAAATTTTATCATGCTGCCGAATTTTAAAACTAACCCTCATCAACCAAAACGCTATAACGCAATGTTTCGCCTATCTATTATTTTACTTTGTTTGCTTGCATTCCCCGCCCATGCTTCCGAATTGGCTCCCTCTCTCGGCCAGACCGGTTCAGTTATCGGCATTATTTGTTTGGCGATGTTCGTTATTTCTTACGGCTTCGTCATGACGGAAGAATTTACCGGCTTAAGAAAGTCCAAGCCGGTCATCATGGCTTCAGGTTTCATCTGGATTTTGACTGCGTATTTGGCGATACAACACGGCTACGGGAGGGATGAGATTAGAGGCCGTTTGATGCATGATTTGATGAATTATGCAGAGCTGTTATTGTTCCTGCTTGTCTCTATGACCTACACCAACGCAATGACCGAAAGAAACGTCTTCGAGGTCTTGCGCAGTTGGTTAAGTAAGAAACATTTCAGTTACCGCCAACTGTTCTGGATTTCCGGCATCATCGCCTTTTTCCTGTCTTCTTTCGCCAACAACATGACCACGGCTTTGTTGGTCGGCGCTGTGGTGATGGCCTTTGCCGACGACAATGCCAAAAGCTTTGTTAACCTGAGCTTTATCAATATCATTGTCGCCGCCAATGCCGGAGGGGCATTCAGCCCTTTTGGCGACATCACCACGCTGATGGTCTGGCAATCGGGCCATGTCCCTTTCATCGAGTTTTTTCAGCTGTTTATTCCCGCCTTGTTGAATTTCGCGGTTCCGGCGCTAATCATGCAGTTTTTTGTGCCCAACAGTCTACCTCCCGTTAACCAGCAAGACGAACAGGTTAAGCTCAAAACCGGCGCAAAACGGATTACCGCGTTATTTGTCCTTACGATTGCCTTTGCGATTGTCGGGGAACAGTATTTATTTATCCCGCCATTTATGGGCATGATGGTCGGGTTGTCATTTTTAATGATGCTAAGTTACCACTTTCAAATATCGACCGCATTTGAAGGCCATTACGATATTTTTAATTGTGTGCGCGATTCCGAATGGGATACCTTGCTGTTTTTTTTCGGGGTGGTGTTCGCCGTCGGCGGCCTCCAATTTATCGGTTATCTCAAGCTGATGTCGCATACGCTTTATGGCGATATGGGCGCTACGGAGGCCAATATTATCTTGGGCATTTTGTCTTCCGTTATCGACAACATACCGGTTATGTTCTCGGTGATCAGCATGGAGCCTGATATGGATACCTCCCAATGGCAGCTGATCACCCTGACCACCGGCGTTGGCGGTTCGTTGCTTTCGGTTGGCTCGGCCGCAGGGGTTGCCTTAATGGGCCAAGGCAAAGGTTTTTATACCTTCATGGGACACCTGAAGTGGATGCCTGTTATTTTTCTGGGTTATCTGGTCAGCATTTATGTTCACTTAATGCTGAATGGCTAAATTTTTCCAACAAGGGTTGCCTAGATAGAAACTGCTGCCTGTATAGGCTCCCGCGGTTTTTCAGGCGTATATTTGGGGCGGGTAAACTGTCGCCCCATGAACAAATCATTGCTGACCACTGATATATCCTCCAGCCAGCGGGAAGATAACTGGCAAGCTTCCGAATAGGGCGGCTCTGTGCAGAGTTCTACCGCCCCGTCAGCCAGTATATTGAAATGCAATCCGGGTAATGGCCGCACGCGCATGTTTGGCAACTGCGCGGAGTAATCCATGATGCTCGGCTCATTGTAGTTGAGCAGATCGAGCAACAGCTTGGGTACCTGATAAAGCGGCAAGCTGCCGAACTTAACCGGCCCGCGTTTACCGTCGATAATGAGCATCGGCGTACTGACATAGTCCTTGAACATGGTTGGCGTAAAATCGCTACGATTAGCCGTCAGCACACCTGATTCGACATAGCCTGCAAAGTTCTCGCCCAGAAAGGGCAGGTGGTCGCCGAAAACCACGATAATGCTTTCCGGGTCTCGTTTACGCACTTCGTTGATAAAGGCCATCAATTCCTTCGACTTATAATAAACCGTGTTGGCGTAGGCCGACACTTCCTCGATTTCGGACGATGAGCTGATTTTATTGGGTCGGCTTTCGCTTAGCGGATAATTCCAGTGCCCGAAATAGGTCACGATGTAATCCAGCATTGGCTGCCCCGCATCCATCGACCCGGATATTTTCTCCAGCACTTGACGGTATAAAGTGCTGTCGGACATAAATTCCTGATTCATGTCATCCTGGACAAAATCCTCCAGCGACCAGTAGGTTTGAAAACCCATGCGTTTATAAGCATTACTACGGTTCCAGAATACCGGCACATTCGGGTGCGAGGCGGTAGTGCGATAGCCCTTGTCGGCAAGAATGTGCGGCAAGCAAGGCGCATCGTTAAGTAACTGACGTTCGAATTTGACCGCGTCCTTGACCACCGGAAACCCGCATAACACCTCAAACTCGGAATTGGCGGTAAAGCCGCCGAACACCGGGGCCAGCGCATGCGAGTATCCGGCGCTTTTCCACAGCTCGCGGAACTCGGGAGAAAGCGGGTTTGGTTTAAACTTTGCTTTCTTCAGCGTATTGGGATCCCAGAAAGATTCCAGTAGCACGATATGGATGTTGCGTGGCGTAAATGTTTTAGCGGCAGCCTCCTCGTTAAACGCGACCGCCAGGGATGGCGGAAGTGTCGCAGCCGGTAGGGAACCGGCGCGACCGACTGCCATTGTAGCGGCAGATAACGAATCCTTGCGACTGGCGGACAGCAATTTATCGGCAGCTTCTTGAGCCATATCAGCATCAGGAATCACCTCGGCAGCGCCAAAATGACGCGCGCTTTCCAATAGCGCATACAACGTTGCACCACGCCAAACATAATTGGAACGCTGATCCCATACCGAGTTGCCGAAGTAACCGTCCATTGGTTCCAGTAGGGTAGCAGGTTTGTAAACTACGGTAATGCCGAGCAAAATGACAAACAGACTGGCCAAGTAAGCGCTCCAATGGCGCATGCTGAAATTGAACAACAATAGGCTGGCAATAGCGGCCAGCGGTATGGCGGCAGCAAAGAACTGCCAGCCATCCAGTATTAAAAGCAGCGATTGCAGGGCAAACACATCATCCGGCATAATCGGTCCGCCGAAAAATGATATTTTTACCGCGTTACCGATATACAACAATCCCATCAGCAGCGCATGAATCAGCAAAAAAATCCATACTCGCCTCGATAAGGCATAAAGCACGTAAGCGACAACCAGTTGCAACAGGTAATCGTAAGGCACCGATGTAGGCAATATTTGTACATCGAATTGGAAGGTGCTGATCAGGTAATACAACGCATAAAACAGCGTCGTGGAAAGTAGCGGCAGTAATTTCAGTAGCATTAAATTTAGGTGTGGATCTGTTTGGGCGATTAAGAATAGGGTGGAATTACTTATTTTACAGAATTACCCCTTAGTCAGCATTTTACTATGGTCGATGAGCTACGATGAAAACCCTAAAAATTGACCGTTCGAAGTATATGCCGAACGCATCAGCAAATCTTCGAAGCTATAAAAACCTATATCGCAGCTTGCCAGTATGGATAAAGCGAAGGCTGCGCCGGTGCCGAAAGCCTCGCGTCTGATTGACGAGTGGGTTAGGCGGACGGTTTGATGAGGGAAGCCGAAAATGACTTCATGTTCGCCGATAATCCCGCCGAGCCGCAACGAAGTGATTTGATTATCCTCCACGCCCAATTTTTCCGCGATCTTTAATGCCGTACCCGAAACTTCGGGTTTTTCCTTAAAATGCTGTTCAAGGATTTCCACATCCGCGAAAGGCGCAATTTTGCGCAACAGGTTGGCCGCCGTCATCAGAAAATTGACGCCCAAGGTGATGTTGGGAGAGCACATGACGCGTGTGTCCATTCCAAGGCTGCGCACATAATCCAGATCGCTTTCCGAATAAGCGGAAATCGCGCTGACCAAAATAAGGCGCTGTTTACGCACCATTTCGCCATAGCGGTGAACGGTTTCCGAGGAGGAAAAATCAACTATCGCATCAACCGGATGCCGGTCAAATAATGCCTCGAATGATTGCCCTCCCATCCCAATAATGGGAATGGCAGTATCCGGATGCGTTTGAGTGTTGTCACTCACGGTGCGGCGGGCAATCCAGCACAGTTCGAAGCGTGAATCCGTGCTCAGTACATTGGCAACGGCTTTGCCCGTTTTGCCGTAGCCGATAAGGCCGATACGTATTTTATGGGGCAATGGAAACCTCCTTTGATAAATATTCATTCGCAGAAGTACGTTTAACCCAACCGCAAAGATGCAATGAGCACATAAGTTTTGCGGAAGAGTATTTTGTATTAACTGTTATTTAAAAAAACATTAACTAAATCATTATCATGGCGACTAATTTTACACATCCATGGCCTATAACCTAACTTTTCGCACGCGTTCTCAGGCCTTGTGGCTATTAAAGTTAAGCCCCAATGAAGTACAAGGCTTAACCGCTCCACAGTGCAAGGCCAGCCTTGCACTCCAACCGCTGGAAATGCGCAACCATTTACTTGATAGTAATGACCTGGCGCATGGGGACGAAACAAATCGGGGCCGGACCAATCAGCTCATATTTCCGTTAACCAATAAAATTGATAAGCCTGCAAAACGATCCGGCGATCGTACTGGGCGGGACTTCTGCCCGTGTACAAATCGACAAGCTGGCCGTAAAGATTAATGCCCCGGCCACTGATGACATCCAGGTCAAGATACTGGGGATTGGCGTCGAAATTGGCGACCACCAGGACTCTTTCCGACGGCCGCAAATGATTGAAGCGGATAAAACAGAGCAAATGCTCATTATCGACGTCAAGCAATTCGCGGTTGTTGAAATCGGCGAACGCAGTCGTTTCCTTGCGGATGGCGATCATTTTTTTCAACGCGCTGAACAGGCTGTATTCCACCGTGCCTTGTTTTTTTCGCAATTCGGCTCTTTCCCAATTGATCTTGGGCCGGTGAATCCAGCGGTTGTCGCCGCTTTTACTGGGGTCGTCGCGATAACTGTAGTCGTTGACGACGCCCAGCGCATCGCCGTTGTAAAGCAGCGGAATGCCGCCGAAAGACAGGATCACGCTGTGCAGTAACAGGATTTTATTGACTGCGGCTAATATCAGGGCCGGATCGCCGCTTTCCGCTGCCGCTTCCAGTCCCGCCAGCGATGCCTGCGAGCCGCAAATGCGCGCGTCTCCGGTTGCGTCGTTGCGCATGAATACCATTCCCCTGGCCGGCGAAGCTTCGAATTGACCGCTGAAATAATCGACCAGAAATTTTCGGTGCGCGAAAGGTTCATAATCGGCCGCCCGGACATCGTTGTCATCGAAACCGAAGCCGATGTCGTCATGGCAGCGCACATAATTCAGCCAGGTCGCCCGTTCCAGTTTGGCGGGCAGATTTTGTAGTCCTTGATAAAGCAGTTTGGCATTTTTGGTGGCAATGCCGTCCCACAGCAACGCCATCAAAGTGGCGTTGTAGGCGATTTCGCATTCCTTGGCGATAATGGCGTCTTCGCCGAAATACTTGATGACCTCAACCGGCGCGACGATCGCTTCGGCAATAAACAACACGCCGGGAGCGCTCACTTGGCAGCAGTCCTTCATCAACTGTAGAATCAGATGCGCATTGCGCTCGTTCTGGCAGGAGCTGCCGATTTTTTTCCACAGGAAAGCAACAGCGTCAAGGCGCAGCACATCCACGCCCTGGTTCGCCCAAAACAGGATGATGTCGAGCATTTCAATGAACACCTCGGGATTGCTGTAATTCAAATCCCACTGGTAGTTATGAAAGACGGTCATTACCCATTTTTGCATGTCGGCATTCCAGGTGAAATTGCCCGGATCGGTTTCGGGAAAAATCTCAGGCATACTTTGCTCGAACATATCGGGAATTTCCCGGCTATCGAACATAAAGTAATAATCCTGAAAGCGGCGCTCCCCCGTGACCGCCTTTTCGGCCCATTCATGCTCGTCGGAGGTATGGTTGAGCACGATGTCCAAGACCAGCAGAATATCGCGTTTCCTGAATTCCTCGGCAACCCGGCGCAAATCGTTGATGTCGCCAAGCCTGTCGTCGATTTTCCGGAAATCGCTGATCGCATAACCGCCGTCGCTTTTGCCTGCCGGGCACATCAAAATCGGCATGATATGCACCATGTTGATACCCAGTTCCTGAAAATAAGGCGTTTTATCGGCCAAATCGTCGAGGTTTTCGGCAAAACCGTTGGTGTATAGCGCCATGCCGACCCATTTTTGCGACAAGAACCAGTTGTGATCCTGTTCGCGTTCGATGTCGACGCGTTCCAACTCTGCCGGGCGGTTGATATAGCCTTTGGCCATGGTTTCCACCAGTCGCTGCATTTGCGGCTTAAAGTCCTTGCGCTGTCCGTAGAGATTAAAAAACAGCGAATAAATGGCATAAAAATTAGCGCCCAGCCGGGTATAAAAATGCCGCAAATCCTGCCTGCTGATTTCCGGTTTTAAATCGTCCAGAATGGCGTTTAACAGCGAGTGGGAAACTTGTTCGTACATATATCGTTATCCTAGACGTGTATGTTCGCCCCAATGATTTTTGAAAAAATTTGTCCACGAAAGACACGAAATAAATTCATTATGCTCAATTGCAAAGTTATTCCATCCAAATCTGCGTCTCGGGATGATAATGGGCAACGCCTTCCAGTATCCCGGCGCTGTAATTGCCGTTCATGCCTAAAAAACCGCCTTGCGTCAAATAAAATGCAGCCATCGTCCCCTGTTTCCGGGCTTGTGCTTTGGCTTGCTCGACAACATCAAGATCGGCGTTGGCGACCAGCACGGATGGCACCGCGCTGGCGAGCACCGGCAAGTCGTTACCGCTGTCCCCGGCGAAAACCGTATTGGCGTAAGCGAAGCCCTGATGTCGCATTAAAAATTCCACCGCATATAGTTTGGTAGCATGGGCGGGCAGCACATCCAGCAAGCCTGTCGAAGTTGCTTCATCGACACTGTAGATTAAGCTGGCAGCGATGCTATACCTTCCAAGTCGCCGCAACATGTCCTGTTGCAGCGCGTCGATGTCCATCAACAAGGGCAGATAATAGCTGAGCTTGTAGCGGTTTTGCTTGGTTTCTTCCTGTAGGCGCAAAGATGGCAAATCGCTAAACAAAGGCCGTAAATCGTTCGAAATCAGACCCCGCCAATCGGCGGCGATGTCCTGTTCCCATGCCTGCCAATGTTGCCATTCCCCGGCATCTATCCGGTAAATGGTCGTGCCGACATCGCCGATAACCCAGTCCGGCAACGGCAGATCGTATTCGCGGATGGCGTCTTCAACCAATTCGCGGTGCCGGCCGCTGACATAAGCCAGGGTCACCTCCGGGCGCGAAACCAGTCGGCTAAAAGCCGCACGCGCGCCGGTCGATTCGGGCTGTCTGCCGTTCGGCAGCAGGGTGCGGTCAAGATCGGTACAAATCAGAATGCGCTTAATCATGGGTCATGTACTCTGTTAGCGATTGAAGAAGTCGTAATGTTCGATGGCCTCCAATATGCCCCAGGCATGCGAACCCTCGGCGAAATAGACCTGCCCGGTATCGCCCAGAATGGACAATTCCTCGCAATGGCGATTGGCGACCACGACGCCGAGGGTGTTGCCGCGCAACATATCTTCGTCCCCGCCGGATCCCCCCGTGGCCAGGATACGCTCCAGCGGAATATTCCATTGCTGGGCGATATAGCGTAATGCCTGTCCTTTGGAGGCCCTGGCCGGGACAAAGTCCAAAAACTGTCCGAACGAGAGCGTTGCATTGACCGACAATTCCTGCTGCCGCAACAAGCTGAATATTTCTTCCATCGGCGGTGCGCTATTGCTGTCGTAAAGATAGGAAAGTTTAAACCGGCTCTGTTCGCTTTTGGCTTGCAGCGTCAGGCCCGGCAAATCGCCGATGACGCGCCGCAGCACTTTGGGCGTCCACAAATGATCGATATGGTAGGCCCAGGCAATATCGGCGATCAGTTGCGGGGCATAGTAGATTTCGGTGCCCAGACTGGTGATTAAAATGTCCGGCATCGGAATCTTGTGTTTTTTAAAAACCGCCAGAACAGCATCCAGCCGCCGCCCGGTGGCGATGCCGAATAGAAGTTTCTTACGTTTTTCGCGGATAAGTTTTACAAATTGCTCCAATCCTTCGGCGTCGCCCAACAAGGTATTATCGATAGCGGTAAAAATGGCTTGTTTCCGAAAGCGGCCGGTTTTGGCGAGCGGCAGGGTTTTCGGGAGTTGCCCCGCTTGCAGCGGCAATGCCTGAATCTTTCGCAAATAGGCTTGCGCATGGGCGTCCCAGGAATAATGCCGGGCGACGTTTTGCAAGCCATTTGCGGAAAGTTCCCGCCAAAGCTCCGGATTTTCGAGGACGGTCAACAAGGCTTCAGCTATCGCCGTCTTGTCCACCGGGTCGACCAGCAAGCCGTTACGGCAATTGCCGATTATGTCCACCGGACCGCCGTTTTCGGTGGCGACCAGCGGCAGGCCGCTGGCGGCCGCTTCCAGCAGCGTCAAGCCGAACGGTTCGGTCAGGGCCGGATTGATGAACACGCCTCCGGATGCCGCCGCAAGACGGTAAATGTCGGCGACCTCGTCAGCTGAGTGACGTTTCGGCAGCGCCACCCGGCCGTAGAGATCGTAATAATCGGCGACCAGCAACAACTCCGTCAAAACCCCTTGCGGCCCCTCGCTTAACTCCCGGATGTCTTCACGATTACCGGCGACGATCACCAGATTGGCCAGCTGCTGCAAACGCGGCGATTCCCCGTAAGCTTCCAACAGTCCGACGATATTTTTCCGTTGGTCGGGCCGGGACAGCGCCAATATTATCGGCTTATCCGGTTCATGCAGCGGCATCTTGAGGTTGTTGGCAAAAGCAATGCTTTCGCCGGCGGAAGCGGGCGGATGAAACATGTCGAGATCGGTTCCCGGCGGTATGATTGCCATCTTGTCCGGCATGTAGCAATCGTAAAGCTCGTATTGCTCTTCGATTTCATTGCGGGTACTGGTAATCACCAGGTCGGCGTTGGTCAGCGTATCCTCTTCGGCATCGATGCGGCGCGACAAATGATAGCGCTGCTCGATCGCCTCCATCGGCAAGCCCATAGCGAGCAACCTGCGGCATTTGTCGCGTCCCAGAGAATGGCCGGTATGGATTAACGGCAATCCGGTCCAATGCGCAAGGCGGACGCCTACATAGCCGGCGTCGGCATAATGGCTGTGCAAAATATCCGGAAAACGCGGCTGGCGGTGCAGCCACGCCAGTAAATTATCGGCGAAACCATCCAGATGATCCCATAACTCTTCTTTGCGGATATAGCCTTCGGGCCCCGCTTCAATTCGGACTATTTGTGCATTTACCGACAGCGGTTCGACGAGCTCTGCGTAATCGGGGCCGACTTCGCTGTCGATTATCCGCCGCGTTACCAAATCCACGCGCCCAACATTCGGCTGCTTTGCCAGCGCCTTGGCCAGCTCAACGACATATTTGGTTTGACCGCCGGTATCCGCATCGCGTCCCAATTCCAGATCGCGGCCTCTAATCAAGCCGTGAACGCTGATTAATACAATATACAGCGGATCGGTTTTAGGGTTTTCAATCATCATGTCGAATCCTCGCAGCGGCTACCGACGACAGCCCTTGATCCTTGTAGACCAAAGCAATCGCCGCCCAAATCAGTGTCGCCAACATCATCGGTTTGGATTTGGGCAGTTCAAGCACTTCTTCGAGCACCACAAACACATAAGCCACCGCAAATAAGCCGATGCATAGATAACCGACCCAATGCCCGCTCAAATCCAGGGGTTGTGATAAACCCTCGGCCAATACACTGGTTGGAGAGACAATCAGTCCGGCCCCCAGCAACAGGCTGAGCACATTTATTTTAAAATCTTTCATACAGCCTTCCATTTCATCAACGCATATTCAGTCAAGCAGCGTTCTCAACCATCGCTTCCAAAATATACCGTGGATATTTAAGTCGATAGCAATACCGTTATTCAAAATACCCGAGATGCTGGACGCAACATAGATCCGGGGCTTGAAAGGTAAGATCGTTCATGATTTATTTTGAGGGAAGGTGCTTGTTAGGTAGTGGATTAAGCGGCTGCAATGCGGCCTCTTTGTCTTTAATTTTCATTTCTTTGACTAGCACATCAAGATTATTGGCAAGAGACTTGAGAACACTCTCCGGTAAATCAAATAGCGCATGTTGCAATATGCCTTGTGGTTGAACCGGTGTTTGATTTAGTAATTCAGTACCGTCCGGAGTCAACGTCACCGTGACAACCCTCTGGTCTTGGCTTATGCGCTCGCGCATGATCAATCCTTTCTTTGCCAACTTATCGAGCATATTACTGGCGGTTGAATGATGAATCGACATGGCCTTAGCCAACTCGGTGACCTTCAATCCGGGATTTTTTGATAATTCCCACAGCGCCCACAGCTGGGCGCTGGTAACACCGCAATGCGTTTCGACCCACTGAGAATGTTGCTGAACGGCCTTAAAAATCAGTCGGAACTCTTTCAGTACCTCATTGGGCCATTGTTTGGAATCGTCAGTAGTGGCGACTTCCAAAGCTGTTTTTTTCTTAGTATTACGATTCATGCGCAGCAAAACTCCCATTAAAATGCATTATTATCTACCAAACTGGTCATGCGACCTGATTGATTCCAACCTTCTTATCTCGGTCATTAGTCACTGACTAAAGCATAAGTTAATTAAAACAAGTGAAGGTCGATATTCGTCATATATGTTTATAGAAACATTGTTGACGCAAACATTATATTTTATTATAATAGCATTCGGCAGTGCTAAGAGCAAAGTTACACTCCCCAAGCGGGTATATAGAATAATAGTAGTATTTTATTAACCGCGAATAATTAATAATGCAGCTCGATAGGCGTCCGTAAAGTAACCAACTCTTTAACTTAAGTCTTTAACTTAAGTCTTTAAAAAAATAGAGGAAATTCTCATGATAAAAATTAAAATGTATAAAAAGATTTTATCGTTTACATTGTTGGCCGCTGTAGCCCTGTTCACAGGAACAGCAGCTGGGAAATACATCCCTTATAAAGGCCCTGCAGTTGAAGTGCCGACCGCCCCAGCGCCTGCTGGAGCAACTGAAGAGGCTGCTAAAAATAAAGGCCCTGCAGTTGAGGTGCCGACCGCCCCAGCGCCTGCTGGAGCAACTGAAGAGGCTGCTAAAAATAAAGGCCTTGAAGTTGAGGTGCCGACTGCCCCAGCGCCTGCTGAAGCAACTGAAGAGGCTGGTAAAAAATCCCCAGAAGCTCATTCGACCCAAGCACTTGAGCACGCAACAGTTGCTGCTACACACGGCAGCGCAGGTCATGCAAGCGTTTTGACAGAGCATGCGAAAGTCGCTCTTGAGCACGCACAGGCCGCTGAACAAGTACTGGAAGGGGAATCCAAAGCACACATGACCGAAGCAGTTGCTCACCTTAATGAAGCAATAAAGAACGGTGATATGGATAACGCTGATGTTGCAACAGAACATGTTAACCAGGCAATCACCCACATAAAAGCATCAATCGGTGAATGATGCTATGTATCTTAGCGGGGCTCTGATCAAGTCAGAAGGTTGCTGCGAACCATAATTATTTACTTTCGCCCTAACGAACTCAAGTCAGATCTATCGGTTGTTGAGTAATTATCAATTCGTCTAAATCTTAAAAATAGATTAAATAACGATTCCATTTGAACCCAGTTCCCTGCAATCCAGATCGGCGTTTTCCTCGAAACCGCATTCCACATCCAAGCCGGACGGGGCATGTTGCTCCTTCCGAAACGTTTGGAATTGCTAAGGAACAACTACATTGCGTAAACGTTATGAGCGGGGTTACAAACCCCGCCCAACTTAGAGGCGTCGTGCTTTAGTCATAGAATTCTACGCTGAAAAACCTAACAATTGATCGTTCGAAGTATAGGCCGAACGCATCAGCAGGTCTTCGAAGGTATAAAAACCTATATCGCAGGTTGTCAGTATGGATAAAGCGAAGGCTGCACCGGTGCCGAATGCTTCGCGTCTGATTGATGAGTGAGCCAAGCGGACGGTTTGATGAGGGAAGCCGAAAATGACTTCATGCTCGCCGATAATCCCGCCGAGCCGTAACGAGGTGATCTGATCATCCTCCACGCCCAATTTTTCCGCGATCTTTAATGCCGTACCCGAAACTTCGGGTTTTTCCTTAAAATGCTGTTCAAGGATTTCCACGTCAGCGAAAGGCGCTATTTTGCGCAACAGGTTGGCCGCCGTCATCAGGAAATTGATCCCCAGGGTGATGTTGGGAGAGCACATGACTCGCGTATCTTTTCCAAGGCTGCGCACATAATCCAGGTCGCTTTCCGAATAAGCGGATATCGCGCTAACCAAAATAATACGCTGTTGACGCACCATTTCGCCATAGCGGTGAACGGCTTCCGATGAGGAAAAATCGACTATCGCATCCACCGGATGCCGTTCGAATAATGCCTCGAACGATTGCTCTTCCATCCCGATAATGGGAATGTCAGTATCCGGATGCGTTTGAGCCTGTTCACGGACGGTGCGCCGTGCAATCCAGCACAGTTCGAAGCGTGAATCTGTGCTCAGCACATTGGCAACGGCTTTGCCTGTTTTGCCGTAGCCGATCAGGCCGATACGTATTTCATGGGTCAATTGAAATCTCCTTTAACTATATAATTATATGATTAAATTAATTAATTTTTCCTTAAAGCACAATGCCCATGCGAGTCTTCACGGCACAGACGAAGCTGTTGAAACGGTAAATCTTGTTGGTTTCTTCAAGCCGAATAAACTGTGGTTCGTGCAGGATACTTGTTACAATTGAATTTTGCCCTATTTTATAATTTAACCACTGCCGGAGTCTGCCTATGGAAGCTTATCCTTCTGAACTCCTACTGATCGTATTCGTTGCGACGCTGGCGCCGCTCCTTGCCGAGTTGCCCACCGGCTTCCGCTTGCCGGTTGTCGTTCTTGAAGTCGTTTTGGGGATAGTGATAGGCCCCCATGCCTTCCACCTGGCCAATCCTGACGGCATGATCGCCATGCTGGGCGAGCTTGGCTTGGCCTTTTTGCTGTTCCTGGTGGGACTTGAAATCGATTTCGACAAGATTCGCGGCAAACCCTTGTCATTGGCGGTAGGCAGTTGGTTTATTACCTTCCTGTTGGCGATAGTGTGTATGTTTCTTTTCAATCTCATTGGGCTCATCCAGAGTCCGCCTTTATTGGCCGCAACCGCCTTATCCACCACCGCCTTGGGCATACTGGCCCCCATTCTGCGCGACCGGGGCGAACTGAACACTGATTTCGGCAAGTACATCGTGGCAACCGCCGCTGTCGGTGAGTTCGCCCCCTTGGTGATCATTTCGCTGTTGCTGATCACCACCCATGACACGTTTTTACATACGCTGTTCGTAGTGACTTTTATCATCATCTCCTTGGCCGTGGCGAATGTTGCCCTGCACATGCGCTCGTCGCCATTGCTCGAAAAGTTGGCGCACACCATGCAGAGCAGCGGCCAGCTGCCGGTGAGAATTTGTATCCTGTTGCAGGTTCTGTTAGCCACGCTCGCCGCCAAATTCGGCCTGAATATTGTGCTGGGAGCATTTACTGCGGGCATGGTGGTCAGACTCGCCATTAAGGGAACGGAGGGCGAACTGTTGCAGCATAAGCTGGACGCAATCGGTTACGGTTTCTTGATACCCATCTTCTTTATCGTCGCCGGCATGAAGTTCGAACTCAGCGCCCTGTGGTCTACTCCGCTCGCTCCGATACAAATCGCTCTGTTGTCGGGTTTGCTGGTTCTGGTTCGAGGCGTTCCGTTGTTTTTTTACAAGCATGAGCTGACTGCCGAGGAAAAAATACCTTACATGTTTTATTCGGCCACAGGTCTTCCGCTGATCGTCATCATCAGCGAAATCGGCGTTTCTTCGGGATTAATGCCGCCGGACAGGGCGTCAATCCTGGTCAGCGCGGGTATGGTTTCGGTGCTGTTGTTCCCCATGTTGGCGGTAAAGCTGCGCGGTAAATTCGTTTTGCCTTGGTGATGTTTACGAAAAATTACATTGACCGGCCTTATCTATTTTGAAACAGCTTTTACTTTCGTATATCGCCTGGAAACAACGCCTGGTATTCTGGCTGGGCGCAATCATGGTCGGTCTGGTCATCGTGATGATGACCATGCTCAGCGAATGGGCCGCGCAAACCTACCGCGTCCTTGCGCTGCAATACCCCTGGTTTCATTTTGTCATCCCGCCTGTCGGACTGGGCTTTACCGCATGGCTTACCTTTCGTTTTTTTCCCGGCAGCGAACGCAGCGGCATTCCGCAGGTTAAAACAGCCCTGGAATTTGCCGACAACCTTAAAGAAACAGCCAAACTCATTTCCTTGAGAATTGCTATCGGGAAAATGTTCTTGCCGATTATGGGCTTGCTTTCTGGGGCCTCGGTCGGTTTCGGAGGCCCCGCCGTGCATGTCGGCGCATCGGTGATGCTGTCACTCGGTAAAGTGATTAAATTTCCGCCTCATTATTTAGAGAAGGGTTTAATTCTGGCAGGCAGCGCGGCCGGTTTTGCCGCGATGTTCAGCACGCCATTGGCGGGCATTATCTTTGCCATTGAAGAAATGGGGCGAACCTTGGAAGAACGAATCAGCAGCCTGGTATTAACCGCCATTATTTTTTCCGGCGTTACCGCCTATGCGTTATTAAACAGCTACATTTATTTTGAGGATGAGTCGCTGATCATGCCCATGGGACAAAGCTGGTTTGCCATACCGTTATGCGGGATTGTCGGTGGGTTTCTGGGGGGCTTGTTTAGCAAAGTCACTATTTTCGGCAGCCGATTGCTCAAGCGAACCGGCATCTCGGTTGTTGTGATCGCTATAGCCTGCGGCGGAATCATCGCTACAGTGAATTATTTTTCCAATGGCGCTACGGTGGGCACCGGCTATCAACAAACCAAAGCCATATTACACAGTGCTCAATCAATGGAACCTTCTTATCCGTTTCTTAAAATGCTTGCGACTTGCGCCACTTTCTTTAGCGGCATACCCAGCGGTATTTTTGTGCCCTCACTGGCAACCGGCGCCGGGGTAGGGGTCGACTTGGCCAACTGGTTTCCGATTGCGCCGGCTTCAGCAATGATTTTACTGAGCATGACCGCTTATTTTGCCGGCATGCTGCAAACACCGCTCACCTCATTCGTGATTGTTATGGAAATGACCAACAGTCATGAAATCATGATTCCGCTGATGGCGACCGCTTTTTTGGCCAGCGGAACGTCTAAATTAATACATTCGGTACCGTTGTACCTTGCTTTGTGCGAAGCCTATAGATTGCCGCCAATGTCTTCGGCATGATGGCGATTCGGTTAAATACAGTATTCAGGAATTGGTTATGGCAACTCAATCTATTACGATAGCGCGGATTTATCTTCGGGAAGGCGAACATTTGCTCGGCAGTATCGTCGATTATTTGCACGACAAAGAGAAAGTTTCAGGCATCACGGTATTCCAAGGGATTATGGGGTTTGGCCCGGACGGAACACTTCGTACCAGCCATCTACTAACCTTGTCCCTGGACTTGCCTTTGGTCATCGAATTCTACGATTTGCCTGAACGGGTCGAGAGCGTAATCAACCATCTTCAAACCCAGATGGGCTTATCCCATATAGTGAGCTGGGCGGCAGTTAGCCATATCAGAGGTCTTTAAGCGTTTACCTGGATTTCTTGAGGGGGTAGAGCCGATGGTGTGGGCAGGTTTTTTACTCAACTGGTTAATTTACGAAAACTTATAGGGTAAGACAATGAAAAAATATGTCGATGAAAAAATTTATACCTGCCCCATGCACCCTGAAATCATCCGTAGCGAACCGGGCTTTTGCCCCAAGTGTGGCATGGCTCTGGAACCTCGCGTCGTTTCAGGGGAGGAAGAGGAAAACCAAGAACTCACCGACATGAGCCGAAGGTTTTGGATCAGTACCGCACTGTCGATACCGGTGTTCATTTTGGCGATGGGCTACGACCTGATGCCGGGCTTGATTGCTGGCGACTTTTTCACCCACTGGCTGCAATGGATTGAATTTGCTTTAGCCACACCGGTCGTTTTGTGGGGCGGCTGGCCGTTTTTTCAACGCGGCTGGCGTTCCATCATCAATCGTAATTTAAACATGTTTACGCTGATCGCATTGGGTATCGGCGTTGCCTGGGGCTACAGCGTAGCAGCAACATTTGCGCCGGGCATTTTTCCGCCAACCATGCGCAATTCAGACGGCAGGGTGGCCGTCTATTTCGAGGCCGCCGCCGTCATCACCGCGTTGGTGCTGTTGGGGCAGGTATTGGAGTTGCGGGCGCGTAGCCGTACCAATCAGGCTATCAGGATGCTGTTGGAGCTGGCGCCGAAAACAGCGCGTCGGGTGATAGGCGACGGCACGGAAGAGGATATTCCCCTTGAACAAGTCCAACCGGGCGATGTGTTGCGTGTCCGGCCCGGCGAAAAAATCCCTGTTGACGGTATCGTGCAGCAAGGTTATAGCAGTGTCGATGAATCCATGGTGACCGGCGAACCTATTCCGGTGGAAAAAAATGTAGGGGATAGACTGATAGGCGCCACCGTCAACAGCACCGGTAGTCTGCTGATGCTCGCCGAGAAGGTCGGCGGCGAAACGCTGCTGGCTCGGATCGTGAAGATGGTCAGTGAAGCACAGCGCAGCCGGGCACCTATCCAGAAACTGGCGGATGTGGTTGCAGCCTGGTTTGTTCCGGCTGTTGTCATTATTGCCGTCATTACCTTGATCGTCTGGTGGCAGTGGGGGCCTGAACCGCGTTTGGCTCATGCCGTTGTTAATGCGGTAGCCGTGCTTATTATCGCTTGCCCCTGCGCTCTCGGTCTTGCCACGCCGATGTCGATTATGGTCGGTACCGGCAAGGGCGCTCAGCTCGGGGTATTGATTAAGAATGCCGAAGCGCTGGAAATCATGGAAAAAATAGATACTTTGGTGGTCGATAAAACCGGCACTCTGACCGAGGGTAAACCCCGATTGATGTCAGTCATCGCCTGCAAAGATTTTTCCGAAGAAGACGTATTGTATCTCGGCGCAAGTCTGGAGCGAGCCAGCGAACACCCGCTTGCCGCCGCCATTGTTAAAGGCGCTGAAGAAAAAGGCATCAAGCTGACTGCCGGGGAACAATTTGAATCGGTAACCGGCAAAGGTGTCTATGGCAGAATTTCAGGCCGCCAAGTTGCGCTCGGCAATGCCCAATTAATGGCAGTGCAGAATATCGCTACAACGCCGTTACAAAAACAGGCTGACGAGCTCCGTCTGGAAGGACAGACCGTCATGTTTGTTGCCGTGGACGGCAAGCTCGGCGGATTTATCAGTGTCGCCGATCCGATCAAATCGTCAACACCGGAAGCGCTGAAAGCCCTGCACGATGCAGGCATAAAAGTCGTCATGCTGACCGGCGATAACAAAACTACAGCCGATGCCGTGGCTAAAAAACTCGGCATAGACCGGGTTGTAGCGGAAGTATTGCCAGAACAGAAAACCGAAATCGTTAAACAATTGCAGGTCGAAGGCCATATCGTGGCAATGGCCGGTGACGGTATCAATGATGCACCGGCATTGGCGCAGGCGCACGTCGGTATTGCGATGGGTACGGGCACCGATGTCGCGATGGAAAGCGCGGGGGTTACGCTGGTCAAAGGCGATCTGCGTGGAATCGCCCGGTCACGGCGCTTGAGCCAAGCTACCATGAGTAATATCCGTCAGAACCTGTTCTTTGCTTTCATTTACAACGCCCTCGGCGTTCCCGTTGCAGCCGGTGTGCTGTATCCGTTCTTCGACATTTTGCTGTCACCGATGATTGCGGCGGCAGCGATGAGTTTTAGTTCGGTTTCAGTCATCATGAACGCTTTGCGACTGAGAAGATTATCGCTTTGAAATGAAGGATAGGATGAGGCAAGTCATCAAGCCGGACGGGGCATGTTGCCCCGTCCGAAACGTTTTGTATTGCCTAAGAGCAACTACTTTATTAAGCATTGCGAAAACGTTAGGTGCGGGGTTGCAAACCCAGCCCCGCTTGGGGCGTCTTCAAATACAGATGGGTTTATCTCATATAGTGAGCTGGCCGGCGATTAGCCATATCAGAGATTGATCTTGCTCCGATAAGAGAGTAATCCCTAACTCCGAGGTCAAAAATGAAAACCAAAAAAGAATCAACCTCCCCAACAATACGCAACAAATATACAGCTCAGTTTAAGGAGCTGGCGCTGGAACGTGCAGACCGTGACGGCATTCCCAAGGCGGCCAAAGATTTAGAGCTTGCCGAATCGATATTGTATAATTGGCGAGCCAAACGTCGCCAAACCGGTTAGTCTTTTGAAGATAGCCATATTGATATTTATGAAACTGAAATCTGTTTTTCGCTCAAATTCACCTGGAATACCCGTCTTCATTTGGACACTGACGATAACGTTACCTTTATATTGTTCCGCTTCGGATTTTCTTAAAGTGGATGGAACGGATATCAGGGATAATTACGGCGAGGGTAAAGATGTTCATCTTTACGGCACCAATCTGGGAGGCTGGAGGGTACATGAACCCTGGATGTCGCCATTAGCCGGGGCATCAAACGAGTGGGATGCGCGAAATATTCTTACCGATCGCTTTGGCAAAGAGGCTGTCTGGGATCTCTACAACGCTTACTGGGATTCCTGGATCACGGAAACCGATTTCAAGAACATCGCCGAAGCCGGTCTCAACTGTATCCGTTTGCCGATATATGCGCTTAACCATATGGATGATGAGGGCAACTGGAGACTGGACGATACCGGCGCCATTGATTTATCCCGGATTGAATGGACCGTAAACAAAGCGCAGGAATATGGGCTCTACACCATCCTTGATCTGCATGGCGCACCGGGGTCACAAAACGGAGCCCATCATTCAGGCAGGCAAAACGGCGCTCTGCTTTATTCCACCCCGCTTTATCAGAATCAACTGGTAAAGCTTTGGGAAACCCTTGCTGCGCGTTTTAAGGATAATGCCGCCGTGGCCGGTTATGACCTGTTGAACGAACCCTCCGAGACCTTTCCAGGCGGGATGGGTTCCGAGGTGGTTAATCTTTACGACCGTCTGTATCACGCTATCCGAACGATTGATCCCGACCATATCATCATTATGGAAGCTATCTGGTGGTGGGATACACTTCCGAATCCCCAAGAGAAAAATTGGGAGAACGTCGTCTATTCTTTGCATTATTACCAATGGCAAAACAATGAAGACTTCACGGTGATGAAAAATTCTGTGGACGGGTGGGTACAGGACGCTCAAAAATGGGGTTCAAAATATAACGTACCGCATTTTATAGGGGAATTCACGCTGTTCGAAAATGCCGAATCCTGGAATTACGGACTTCAGCAATTTACAGAAACCGGCAGCCACTGGACAACTTGGTCTTATAAGGTGGTGGGCCGCAATAACTGGGGCATGTACAACACAGCAGAGCAAAACAGCAATGTAGTCAATATTGATACGGATGATTTAAACACTATCAAATACAAATGGAGTCAGTGGAACACGCCGGAATATTTTTCACCCAACCCTACCGTCATCAACGCCATGCAAAAAGCAACCTTAGGCCGAAATCTGAAACGACCTACTCAAGCTTTTACCGCTAAATCAGAAAAGGCGGAACAAAATATTTAGTGAGCTGGCCGGCGATTAGCCATATCAGAGGTCTTTGAGTGAACAATGGACTTTCTTGAAAGATATGCGTTGTAAACCTGTTATTTTGCTTCAACAACAACGACTGAATTACCTTTCTCATCGGTACGGCTCAGTGAACCACGGATCGAGCCTTTTTTGCGATGAACGGTAATCTTACAATAGGCAAGCGTGATGGGTGTCGGGTTGGTGAATGTATCGATTACAAGACTTGCCACTTCTTTCGGCTGAAGTGCATTAAATGATGTTGTGGCTAAGGGGGTGCCATCCGCTTTAATGATTGAAATGGTTCCGCTGCGGGGCGCATGGAATACGTTCACGACATTACAACGAAGGGCGCTTAAAGGAGCACCAGGATTTGCTGTGGCGATTTCCACCATCGGTGTAAACAGAACATCATTAGCCGAGACAGGCATCGCAAGGCATATAAATGCGGCAAAGATGCCCAAAAGCATAAGTTTCTTCGTCTTCATAATTAAAACTCCTCTACTTACAATAAAACAATAAATGGTGTTGCCCGCTACTCTGCGTCGCCGGTTCCGGCGCGATTCATATCGGCAAGCCTTTCAAGTTCCTCTTTTTGGGTCAAATCCACGCCGACGCTGACTATAAAGCTGGTAACGGCTTCAATATCCATGCTCGATTTTACGACCTTCGATTGGTGAACAATAATGGTAAATCCCGAAGTTGGATTTGGCGAAGTCGGCACATAGACAACCAGCATTTCTCCCACCTTGTTGGTGACATAACCCGGTACCCATAAACCTTCCTTGGGGTATTCGATAAAAATAATTTCTTTGGCAACGCTTTTTTCCCGGCTGCCGAGCAGATTGACCAGTTTTTTACTGACCCGGTAAATCGTCCTGATCATTGGAATCCGGTTAATCAATAATTCCAACTGATGCAGCATCCACATTTTTTCGGATACGGTGACCCGATAACCGGTGTAAGCAATGGCAATAAAAGACAGCGCGAAGGCCAGGACAGTCAAAAAGATGTTGTTGGAGTATCCGTAAACATAAATAAAAAAGTCCCTTAGGATGGTCTCCAAAAACACCAGGACTTGCATGACAATAACAACCGGAATGAGCGCTAAAATACCGACGATAAAATACTTCAAACTCGATTTGATAAAATTAAGCATATTTGACTCCTGATTCTGTTTCAACGTAATGCCACTAAATTAACTGTGCGTTAATCGCTCTTTTATATATTTTGCGGTCAGATAGCCCAAAATTGCCCCCCATGTCATCATAAACATTCCGTGGAATATTATTTCCAAATTGAATCTATAGGGGTGTGCATAGTAATCATAGATGTAATCTATTGCTACAATACAAGCTGTTATGTATACAGCACTTTTAAATTTAACAGCATGCGCATAAAAAAAACTAACGCCCAGTAAAAAAAATCCAACCAAAAACCTGATACCTGCATGGATTGACCAATGAAGATCGAGTATAGGGGTTTTTAATAACGCTATATTCAAGAAATAGAGCAAAATAACACCGACAATAAAAGAAAAAACGAGCATTTTCATAACACCGCCTCTGTACATGCAATCACGCATGTTCATTATAACCATTTGTTTTAAAATTAAAGATGTCTCGAGTTCCCCGTGTTCATTTCTTGCTATTCACGGACACTGCTTTGATTAGAAACAAGCGAATAAACAACTTTTCTATTTCAACCAGTATAAACACACTTGAGGCTACGGCGACAATCATTTGCCAGGTATGCGCGTCTACATCAACAGTGCCGAATAGCACTTGCATCGGCTGCCAATAGGTGAAAGCCATTTGGAAGGCAAGCAGCAGCAAGACAGCCAGCCACACCAGCCGGTTACCGAATAGGCCATGCAGATTGAGCACGGAATGGTGCAAGTAACGGCTGTTGAAGACATAAAACATTTCAAACATCACCAGTGTATTCACAGTAACCGTTCGCGCTTGTTCAATCGGCGCTCCCAATGACCGCTCCCAAAGAAACAGGCCGAAGGTGCCGACTACCATAATCAGCGACACAAACACAATGCGCCAAATCATAAACGCCGAGAGCAAGGGTTCATCAGGCTTCCTGGGCATGTGGCTCATAATGTTGCGTTCTGGTGGCTCAAAGGCCAGCGTTAGCGACAACGTCACCGCAGTAATCATGTTCACCCATAATATTTGCACCGGGGTGATAGGCAATATTTCGCCCATGACGATGGCCGCGACAATCATTAACGCTTCACCGCCACCGGTAGGCAAGATAAAAATAATCGACTTAACCAGGTTGTCGTAAATGCCGCGGCCTTCTTCAACGGCATGGGCTATCGAAGCGAAATTGTCGTCCGCCAACACCATTTCGCTGGTTTCCTTGGCGACCTCGGTGCCCTTTTGACCCATCGCTACGCCCACATCAGCGCGTTTTAGCGCCGGTGCATCATTAACGCCGTCACCGGTCATCGCCACCACATGCCCGTCCGCTTGCAACGCAGCCACCAAACGCAGCTTGTTTTCCGGGCTGGTACGGGCAAAAACATCGACATTGCGGATGGCTGCTGTTAGTTCACTGTCGGTCATCCGGTCCAGCTCTTCCCCGCTCAACACCGAGCCTTCACCGATATTCAGCTGTGCGGCAATAGCAACAGCCGTCGCCGCGTGGTCGCCGGTAATCATTTTGACCCTGATCCCGGCATGTTGGCACTTGAGCACGGCTTCAATGGCTTCGGGGCGCGGCGGGTCGATCATGCCGACAAGCCCTAACAACGTCAGCCCGGTTTCGACATCGGCAAAATTAATTTGAGTCTGGGAAAAAGGTACGACCTTGAACGCAATCGCCAGCAGGCGCTGACCATCGCCTGCGATTTCATCCATCATTTGATGCCAATGATCAACATGAATCGGCACATCTTCGCCATCGATGCGTTGCCGGCTGCACATGCTCAGCACCCGCTCAGGCGCGCCTTTGATAAATACAAAAGCATGGCCGCCATGGTCGTGATGCAGTGTCGCCATATAGCGATGTTCCGATTCGAACGGGATAACGTCGGTGCGCGGCATTTCCTGATTGAGGAAATCAAGGTTTATCCCCGCTTTGTGCGCCAGGGTAATCAATGCGCCCTCCGTAGGGTCACCGTGTACAATCCAGTTGTTGCCGTGCCCGGTTTTTTGCTCCAATCTCGCGTTATTGCACAGCGCGGCGGCACGAAGCAATTCATGCAAATCAGGGTGATCTTCTACAGGTGTTGTTTCTCCTGCTAGTTTAAAACGGCCTTCGGGGTTATAACCAACACCTTCCACCGTAAATAGTTTGTTATTAACAAACACCGATTTGGCTGTCATTTCGTTACAGGTCAAGGTGCCGGTTTTATCGGAACAGATGACGGTGACCGAACCCAAAGTTTCGACGGCAGGCAAGCGCCGGATAATGGCATTGCGTTTGGCCATGCGTTGTACGCCGATAGCCAGGGTGATGGTCATAACCGCGGGCAAGCCTTCCGGAATGGCGGCCACGGCGAGTCCTACCGCCGACATGAATAACTCTGTCAAAGACGAGTGCTGAACAGTCCAGCCATAGGCGAACGTCGCCGAGGCCAGCATCACAATCGCAACGGTCAACCACTGGCTGAAGCGTGCAATCTGTCGCAGCAATGGCGTAGCCAATTGCGGAACGGTGCGCAACATGGAACTGATGCGCCCGATCTCGGTAAGATCGCCGGTGGACACCACCATGCCCAACGCAGCGCCGTAGGTAATTAAGGTGCCCGAGTAGGCTAGGCAGAATCGATCGCCCAGTGCGGCATTGGCATCGACAGCCTCCGTGTTTTTTTCGACGGGTAAAGATTCCCCTGTGAGCATGGATTCATCGGCACGCAAATTTTTGACCTTTAACAGACGCAAATCAGCAGGTACCTTGTCGCCGCTTTCGAGAGTGACGATATCGCCCGGAACCAGTTCTTCGGCAGGCATCAGGACATTCTTGCCATCACGCCGCACCATGGCTTGGTGTGTGAGCATATTGCGGATCGCATCTAGGGCTTTTTCCGCCTTGCCTTCCTGAATGAAGCCGATCAGCGCATTGATCAACACTACGCCGACGATAATGCCGCTGTCCACCCAGTGTTCAATGGCCGCCGTTACGACGGCTGCGGCAAGCAATACATAAATGAGTACATTGTGAAACTGACTGAGAAAGCGTTTGAAAGGGCCGCGACTGGCTGCTGGTGTCAGTTTGTTGAAGCCGTATTGCGTTAGTCGTCGCTTTGCCTCCTGTGGGCTTAAACCCTGTTCAGTGCTAGCTAAGACATTGCGAATTGCATCGGGGGGAAGTGCATGCCAAGGATGGTTTTCTGATGGGTTCTTTTTTTTCATCATTACTGGCCTCATTGTGAGTATTAAATAAAAAAACAGCACTCATATGGGATTTTTTATATGTCATCAAGCCAGACGGGGCATGTTGCCCCGTCCGAAACGTTTTGTATTGGTTATATAAGTGCAACCCCTTTGCTTAGGCATCGGGGAAACATTAAATACACTTCAAACGGCGCATCATTTTGAATTTGTGCAAAAAACTTGCCTGAAGAACCAAAAGATAATTTGGCTTTATGACCTGTGCTTTTTTCAAATTCTGTAGCAATTTCAGTCATCGGCTTAGTAAAATCAGAAGCTACTGCTACTAGCGTGGTATCAGCCCATACAGTGTGAGAAGAAAATAGCAGTCCTGCAATGAAAAAAGGACGAAAAAAACGATTCTGTAACATTAGAGTTCTCCAGCGTATTAAATGAAATTCTAAAATTTGGATAGGAAAATCACTTGGCTATCCATGTTGCCAAATCTTGATAGCTGAAATAACTAAAATTCCCGCCAGCATAGGCAATAAAAGGCTATCGGATACAAAACCAAGCAATAGCCCGCCGAGAAAAGTACCTGCGAACGATCCCGCCGCCATAATTAACAAGAACTTTTTATTTTCACGCAACACAGAAAAACTATTGTCCTGGCTGTAGCGCGTAAATCCCGTTAGCATGGTTGGTAAACTGACGGCTAACGATAAACTGCCTGCCACCTTAATATCCAGGGCAAAAAGTAAAATTAAAGTGGGAATCAGCAATTCGCCACCCGCCACGCCCAATAGCGAAGCAACGACACCAATCGCAAATCCAGCAATGGCTCCCAGTATCGCCCGCATCAGGCCTGTAAATGGCGGGATGCCATCGGTTATGACTTCATGACTCAACAACAGTGCGCAGGAAATAACCACTAAAAGTATGGCAATAATGCGATAAAGCGTTTGCGATTTGAGTCGTACCGCCCAACTTGCCCCCAGCCAAGCACCAACAAGACTGCCCAGCAAAAGATTTAGGATGACATCTTGATGGTCTATGACACTGTCAAAAGGCACGGTTCGGGTGCGAAAAACCATCGCCGAAGCCACGACTACAAGGCTGGTAGCCTTATTGAGAATAACCGCTTCCAACGCAGAAAAATTAAAAATGCCAATCAGCAAGGGCAGACGGAACTCAGCACCACCCAGTCCTATGAGTCCTCCTAATGCGCCAATAGCGGTACCGCTGATAAAAGTGACTGTTTTATTCGTTCTCATAAATATTGCGGCGTCTAAAATGATTTGCAGCAAATGCCGCTAAATTAATTGCTCTTTTATATATTTTGCTGTCAGATAACCCAAAATTGTTCCCCAAATTATCATAAAAATTCCGTGGAATAGTGTTTCCAATTCAAACCCACTGGTTTGTGTATAGAGATCATAGATGTAATCTATTACTACAATAAAACCTGTTATATACACGGCTGTTTTAAGCTTAAGTGCATGCGCATAAAAAAAACTAACGCCCAGTAAAAAAAATCCAACCAAAAACCGGATACCGGCATGGATTGACCAATGAAGATCGAGTAGAGGGGTTTTTAATATCGCTATATTCAAAAGATAGAGCAAAACAACACCGACAATAAAAGAAAAAACGAGCATTTTCATAGCGTAACTCCTTATGTTTAGGCCATACTTCGACTTAAAATTAAAAAATCCCAGTGCTTGACCTAAAACCACCTTTTGACCCAAAAGCGCCGACCCCAATACAAAAATAAAGGGAAGCCTCCCCACCAGAGTAAATCTTCAAGAGACCCACCAAGGCCATCGCCGTTATAAGGGATGACAAAAAGAATAACGATTGCTATCCATAAAGCCGACAGTACAGCAGCAATTTGGTCGTTTTTATTTAAACTATCAAACCAAGATTGTTTTTTATTCATAGTGTTACCCAATTCTTTTGAAATTGATATTACCGCTTAAAGGTTACTCTTGCTGCAAATACAGCGCCGACAGATTCAGGATATAAATGATGAACATGAACAAGCTGCCCCAGCCCACCGTCTTGAACAAGCGTTGTTGCGGACGGTACAGGAGCCCGACAATGGCAATGCCGGTCATCATGATGGCCGATTGGATCGTAATTAAATGCACCGGCGAAACGTTGGCAAGTAGGGGGCCTTTCAGATAAGCCATATCGTCGATGGCGATAATGACCAGATTGAACAGGTTGCTGCCCAACAAGTCGCTGATGGCCATGTCCAACGCCCCGATTCTCAACGCCGAGATAGTGACCGCCACTTCGGGCAATGAGGTGGCAACAGCCACGAACACCGTACCCACGAAACTCCGTTGCCAGCCCATCGCTTCGGCCAGATGTTCAGCCGTTACCGGAAGTCTGCTACCAGCCAAGACCACCATGACAGCGGCAAAAAAGAAGCCGGTCAGCGCCTTGTGCAGGCTGATCTTTGGATAACGTTCGGCCATTTCTTCCACGACTTCCAAGCGCTGGGCTTTTTCGTAACGAAAAACCGTGCGCATCGCAAAGATGTAAAACAGCACAATGATCGGCGTGTATAGGCCGACATGCCAAACACTTAAATCGATGCCGTGTTGATACAAGATGAGATTGAACGCCATAAAGCCAAGCAGTACGACCCCAAAACCGGCGGAAAGGATATGCCCTTGGCTGATCCGGGTGTAAACCGAAGCCCCACGGTGCATGAAATCCAGCAGCACGATCAGCAGCAAATTGAATACGCAGCTGCCCAAAGCATCGCCTAATGCGATATTCGGGACGTTCACATAGGTTACCGCGCTGACGCCGGTGGCCAGCTCGGGCAACGAGGTCACCGTGGCAAGCAGGGCGATTCCGACCCAAGTGCCTCCCAATCCGGTTTTTTCGGCGATGACATCGCCGTAAAGCGACAGAAAGTAACCGGACACACCGATTACCAGGGCCAAGGCAGCAAACTCAATAAAAATTAGCCAATGCGTCATGCGATATACACCCTATTAATCAAAAGAATCACCTTTTATTCAAATACTCACTAAACAGCGTGGCCGTTAACGCATTGGGCTTAATCCTTTCTTAGCCGCTTGCATGTTAATCGTTTGATGTAGAATACCAAAACTAAAGCATTACAATGGGCAATCTATTATTTCCAGTATAGTTAGACACCGAAAAGGCGGGCGATCTTCCCCGACTTGGCTTTCGAGATGATAAAAATGGCAGACATGGATGATTAACCCAAGAACTATAAAAACGACCTTATCCGGTTTTACCTACAGCACACCGTTACACTGCTTTATCTTCGGCATGTTTTTAATGATGCAGACGGGCTGCTCGGAACCGACCATTCAAAAGCTTGCAGGCCCGACCCAGGGTACGACCTACCATATCAGCTACTGGTCCGAATCACCGGTGGACGATAAAGCCATTAAAGCCGGTATCGAAAGCGAATTTGCGGTTATCGATAAACTGCTGTCCAATTACCGCCCCGACTCGACCATAGAAACTTTCAACAGCGTCGAGAATACCCAAAGCCAGGAAGTCGGCGGCGAAATCGTATCCTTGGTTAAAATCGCGCAGGTTGTCAATCAGGCCAGCCGAGGTTGTTACGATTTAACCGTCAAACCCTTGTTCGATTTATGGGGCTTTCGTGGCGATGCGCCGACGATCCCGAATGACTCGACCATTCTTACCACGCTGAAACAAATCGGCATGAACAAGTTGGAAGTCGTGGATGACACGCATCTGCGAAAAAAACAGGCTGCCCTGAAAGTCGATTTGTCGTCCATTGCCCAAGGCTATAGCGTGGAACGGATCAGCAAGGTTTTGGCGCAAAAAGGCATAACCCATTATCTGATCGAGATTGGCGGCGAGCTGAAAACCAACGGCTATAAACCGGGGGGACAGCCTTGGCGTATCGCCGTGGAAAGGCCTCTGCCGGAAGAGCGGGTGATGCACAAGGTCGTTACTATGCCCAAGGACTCGCCGATGGCGGTGATGACTTCCGGCACTTACCGGCATTATTTCGATGATCATGGGCAGCGTTATAGCCACATCCTCGATGCCCGCAACGGCAGACCGGTTATCCATAACCTAGTTTCCGTTACCGTCCTGCTCAGCGATCCGACGGTTGCCGACGCTTGGTCTACGGCGTTGCTGTGTCTGGGTCAAAAAGATGGCATGACAGCTGCGAATACAGCAAAAATCCCTGCCCTTTTTATCGAACTGCAAGGCAGTGAATTGATCGAATCACGAAGTGAAGCACTGAGCATTTTGAACACCCTCACCATTCATTAATTCTGCTTTGTCGGTCAACCTGCCTCGGACCATTGGCAAACAAATCGAAGTCACCATTGAAATCATCCGCTACTATCAGTACATTGGCTTGAGGGCAGAACCTGAAAAGCCCGACAGCGGTTATCGAGACTATCCAGGCGATACGGTGGCTAAAATCCGATTTATCAAACGGGCGCAACAAACCGGTTTTACGTTAAGGGAAATTACTGCATTGTTTGATTGCTGTGCTATAACAAAGCGCTAGGTGTCACCTTAGGTCGCCAGTTTACACAATCAGAATCAGTTTTGGCATGCTCGTTTCACCAGTTTTGCCAATATTGCTGCCGCAGAGCCGTTGAAGAGGGATGGCCGGATCCTTTGGAGAAAGTTAGGGAAGAAGTGCCAAATGACGATTACTTTGACGTCCAGCTTCCGCTAGCCGCTTACTATGCGATCGAAGAATTAGGGGATAAATTGCAGTTCGATGCAATCGTCATAGATGAAGGTCAGGACTTTGGGGAGGAATATTGGTTGCCGGTTGAAATGGCCCTGCAGAGTTTCAGAAGATTCATGGCTATACGTCTTCTATGATGAAAACCAGCGCCTATACTCGCGTATCTCGTCTTTTCCGATTCCCGAGTCAGATACATATCCACTCACAAAGAATTGTCGGAACTCTAAGCCGGTTCATGAGCTTGCTTACAAATACTACGAAGGCGAACCAGCCGATGATTTGGTTATTGAAGGGCTGAGTCCGGTTTCGGTTGTCTCTTCTACGATCGAGCTTCAAGCCAAGCAGATCGCAAGATATGTCACACAGCTTATACATGACGAGGGGTTAACTCCCGAATCTATTGCAATTCTTGTTGCCAGCCAACCCAAAGAACGTTTCTACGGCTTGCTTGGAAAGGAAGCTCTGCCTAGGCCAGCCAAGTGGTCGAGGGAGGAACACTTCGTGGTTCATGGCGTTTTGATGGATACGGTGAAGCGATTTAAGGGGTTGGAGCGTGAGGTGATTTTTTTATGGTTAGATCAACAAGCTGTATTAAGTGGCGCTCTCATGTATGTGGGTATATCAAGAGCGAAGTCTGTGCTGTATGTAGTGGGAGATAGGGAAACGCCGCATCTTTTGCACTTACAGTAGAACGAGCCAGAGTTGGTAAGCGTGATTGACAATTAATATCCCAAGAGCCAATATGTTTGTGTTAATTGAACGATTGGAGCAAAATATGATATTCGTAACGCCAGAGAAGATAGCTTCCATCATGGGCCTTTTTCCCGTTCCGCATTCATTTTCCGAACTTGACGCCTTGGTATCTCATGGCTTACCCAAAAACGCTCTGAAAGCCAGTGTGGACTATGTTTGCTTAAATAATGAAGATCGTAAACGTCTTTTATATCAAATTATTTCTGAATCAACTTATAAGCGCCGCGATGATAAGCTAAGTACCGAGGAATCCGAACGTACCGAGCGTCTGGCTAGAATCTATGCGACCGCACAATATGTCTGGAATTCGAACGATGACGCGAGAACGTTTTTGCATACGCCACATCCGATGTTACAAGGGCGCACTCCACTGGATGTGTCCATGACCGAACTGGGGGCTCGCCGTATCGAAGAGCTGCTTGGGCAATTGTTTTATGGTATTGCAGCCTAAATGCGGATTTTTAGAATCAGTGATGAGTGTCATCTAATCTGGAAAGGAACCTATTGGAGGATGATAGAATAGTCTTGGCAAACCGGTCATTTATGGTTCGTTAAGTTATTTCTGTGTGGAAAACGGTTTTCATTATTTGCCACTAATCAGCGTTGAATTTTCCAGTCAGAAAACTTGCATGTGTAATAATATCAACTGGCCGGGGAGTCTCTATTTTTGCCGCTTGTTGGGCAGGGATGCCCATAAAAGCTTTCGCAAAAATAGAGACTCCCCTGTTTTTTGGATGATAAAGTCTCGCTCATTAGGTGGAAAAAGTTAGAAGCTGTTTCCAGCCCATGCTGTCCACACGTACAATGTCGTCCAAATGTTGCTGAATGGCCATCGCATCCAATTGGATTATAGCTTGTGAATTCGCTTATGAACCATATATGACCCACTCCATATGCTCAACAGATTCGGTACATCGCTTGGGTAAGTATAGGTGACTGAATAACGATGAGTCGAGTCGAGCTTTACCTAAATGCTGCAGAGCGAGCCAATACCCGGCGTAGCTATGCCTCGGCCATTCGGCATTTCGAGATTGAGTGGGGCGGATTGTTGCCCGCGACGATCGACTCTGTAGCACGCTATCTCGCCGATCATGCCGAATCGTTATCCTTGAATACGCTGAAAAACCGCCTCGCGGGGCTGTCGCGGTGGCACCAAGACCATGGTTTTCCTGACCCGACCAAGGCAGCCAAGATTCGACAGCTACTCAAGGGAATCCGGGCTACGCATCCAGTGCAAGAGAAGCGAGCCAAGCCTTTGGAGCTGGAGGTCCTGCAAACCGTTTGTGGCTGGTTGATCGCGGCAAAAGCTTCCGCCGTAAGTCGAGGCGATTCCGTCAGTGCGCTCCGCCACACTCGGGATAGAGCTCTGGTGCTACTGGGTTTCTGGCGGGGATTTCGATCTGATGAACTGGTCAATCTTCGTGTTGAGTTTATCGAAATCAAGTCCGGCGAAGGTATGACCTGTTTTCTTCCACACAGCAAAGGAGATCGGCAACTAGAGGGACGAAACTACGCTTGTCCGGCGCTTTCCAGATTGTGTCCTGTAGAGGCAATAGAGGACTGGCTCGCTTTGGCCCAATTAAATGAAGGTGAAGGTCCACTCTTCCGGAAAATCAATCGTTGGGGCCATCTCTCCGATTCCGGGCTTGCGCCTGGCAGTATCATCCCTATGCTGCGTCAGTTGCTCCTCCAGGCCGGGGTTGCCAATGCCGAAGCATTCAGCAGTCATTCATTGCGTCGTGGTTTTGCCAACTGGGCAAGGCTGAGTGGCTGGGATATTCGCGAACTGATGAGTTATGTGGGGTGGCGTGACGTGAAAGCGGCAATGCGTTACCTGGATGGGGCTGGTGAAGATCTCAAAGGTCGCTTTGAACACGGGTTAGATCAGGTGTTACCGCTTTCTTCGGAAGCTGCGCAAAAAACAACCCCGCAATTGCCAGCTGTCGCTGAAATTCCTGTCAGCGTTATTGAAGTTTCCATTCAATTGTCGCCGTTCAACAACAAAAATAATAGCGGTAGAACGCGGGCTCTACGGAATATCACCCAACGTTGTTTTGCCCGTTTTCAAGCGCAGCAGATAGACAGTGTGGGGCGTCTGTACCGTATTTCGGTGCCGACACCCACCCTGGACGTGCTTGACGACTATCTTTATGCGTTATTGGATGAGCTACACCAAGTTGCCGATGCACATCAGTGCTTTCTGGAAGCATTTTGCCGTGATCCGGTCAGCGGCAAACAGTGGGACTGATTAGCCATGACCCAGTTACATGAAACGGCCTATCCACGACTGAAAGCCGACCCGACTGCTCAGGAGATTCAGGATGTCTATACATTGACATCGGATGAGAATGATTTTATCGACCAGATAGCCCAACGGCCAACCGCGCGAATTGCTGCTTTTCTATACCTGAAGCTTTTTCAACGGCTCGGATATTTTGTACGCATTGCTGATATTCCACCATGGATTCGTCAATATGTGATCCTTCAGGGCGGTTATTTACGGCCACCTAAATTCAATGAGCTAAAGCGATTCGATGATTCATCCAGTCGAGCTAAATTGATCGTGGCGTTGCGACGCTATTTGGATGTCCGTCCATTGGATAATCAGGGGCGTAGTTGGTTAATACACATTGCTGAAACTGCCGCCGATACACGGCATGTGACGGCTGATATCATCAATGTCATGCTGGAGGAATTAGTTCATCATCGCTATGAGTTGCCCGCATTCTCTGCACTTGATCGTCTGGCAATCCAAGCCAGAGAAAAAGTTCACGAAACGCATTTCGAGAGCATCTCCAACCGGCTTGATCCAGAGATCAGGGCACTGATTGACAGCTTGTTCACAGTGAATAAGGGTGAGACAAGTAGCACCTGGAACCTACTGAAACGGGAGTCAAAAAAACCGACCAATAAAGAAACACGCTTATTTCTCCAGCATATCCGCCGACTGCAATTATTGGTAGAGCAGTTGCCAAAACCCGAAATTCCAGTCCCCAAACTGAAACAGTACCGCTATATTGCCCGATCTTTGGATGCCAGCGAGATGGCCGAGCTCAAGCCGCATAAACGGTATGCTTTGGCGGTCATTTTCATCCGTTCCCAGTTTGCTAAAACGCTGGATGATGCAGCCGATTTGCTGATTCGAATGCTTCAGAAGTTGGATAATCAGGCACAAACTAAACTGATGGCCTATCAAGAAGGACAACTTCATCAAACTGATCGTCTGATTGGGCAGCTCAAAGAAATTTTGCTGGCTTTCCGTATAGACGGAGACGATCATCAACGTATTGAAGCGATCAGTTCTTCTCTGATCGCTGACGTCGACGACCTGGTCGCTATTTGCGATGAACACATGGCTTATGCGGGCCGTAATCATCTGCCTTTTTTGATTCAGCCATACAAGGCATTGCGTGCCCAGTTGCTCAATTGTATTGAAATCATTAATCCACAAAGTACCAGTGAAGATAACACCCTAATTAGGATGATAAGGGTGTTACAACGTCTGCGTAACAATCGCCAAGATACCGTGCCATTGCCCATTGATGGATTCAATGGGGAAACCGATTTTCGTTGGCTATCGGCTGCCTGGAAAAAGCTGGTTGTTTGTGATCGCTCCGATGGACTTATTCGTGCCATCAACCGGCGTTATTTTGAGCTGGCCATTTTATTTGCTATTCGTGACGAACTGAAGTCGGGGGATTTGTTCATTCAACACGGCGAGCGCTATGATGATTACAGGGAGCAACTGGTCGATGACGCAACGCTGAATCAAGAGTTGGGAGAATACGGGCTTGTAACCGGGATTGAAACCGGTCCCAAAGCGTTTTTCCAACAGCTGAAAGCGGCGATGGTAGAAACTGCTGAGGCTCTCGATGCGGAGTTTCCGAAAAATGCCTATGCTGAAATCGTTGATGGCCGATTAATATTGAAAAAGCCACCCACGAGTGAACAACCATCAGGGGTACGACAAATCGACCAGCTGATTAGTGTGAATATGGAAAACATCAGTATCGTGGATGTGCTGATTGATACCGAACGCTGGTTGCAATTGAACAAATTGTTCCGCCCTCTAATGGGTACCGAGAGTCGCATTGACGAGTTAAGACCTAGAGTGATAAGTACTTTGTTCTGTTATGGCTGCAACTTGGGGCCAACCCAAACGGCGCGATCAATCCGGGGGATTAGCCGCAAACAGGTTTCATGGTTGAATATCAAATACATCACGGAAGATGTCCTGGAGCAAGCCATTGTCCGTGTGATCAATGCGTATAACAAATTTGAACTACCCAATTATTGGGGCTCAGGAAAACATGTTTCTGCAGATGGCACCAAATGGAACCTCTACGAGCAGAATCTGATTTCTGAGTATCACATTCGGTACGGGGGCTATGGTGGCATCGGTTACTACCATGTCTCGGATAAGTTCATTGCGTTATTTAGTCATTTTATCTCCTGCGGGACCTATGAAGGCACCCATATTCTGGATGGACTGATGGCTAACACCTCCGACATTCAGCCTGATACTGTACATGGGGATACTCAAGCTCAAAGTTACACGGTTTTTGCATTATCCTATCTTCTGGGAATCAAATTGATGCCTCGTATCCGCGGCATCAAAGATTTAGTATTTCACCGCCCCGAAAACGGCAAAAAATATCAGCATATTGATCGGCTATTTACGAGAGATGTTGACTGGCAAATGATTGAAACACATTTGCCCGATATGCTGCGTGTGACCGTGTCGATCAAGTTAGGAAAAATATCGGCTTCCGCAATTTTGCGACGACTGGGAACCTATAATCGCAAAAACAAGCTGTATTTTGCCTTCAAAGAATTGGGTAAAGTCATCCGGACAATGTTCCTACTGAAATACGTTGGGGACGTCGAGCTGCGTCAGCTCATTCATGCAGAAACCAACAAGTCAGAGCAATTCAATGGTTTTGCCAAAAAGCTCTTCTTTGGCGGTGAAGGGGAGATTGCCGAAAATCTTCGGCATGAACAACTGAAGATCATCAAATATAATCACCTCGTGGCTAACATGGTGATCCTGCACAACGTCGTTGGAATGAGTCGCGTGTTGAAAAAATTACAGAACGATGGGGTGTTGATCAATCAAGAAATTCTGTCGAGCCTTGGACCATACCGCCTGGAGCATATCAACCGCTTCGGTGACTACGTACTCGACTTCAAACGGAAGGTTGAATTATTAAATGATGATTTCAGGATTCTTGATTCAAAGTCATAGACTTAGGCCTTATTTTTGGCAATTTTACATGAATCCCGGCCGATCCTCTATACGACCTTACTCTCTGACAGGCGGCTGGGACTACGACTCGTGTGACTTGGAGTGGGTTGCACGTAGGAAGGGGGTGTTGTAACGGACTGTTATCCTGATTGAACTACAGCATCATCAGGGTTTCTGCGCTTACCTGTGCATTCGTTTGAGCGCGATGAAGAGCACGCGCCGACATCATGGCCTGATTAGGACTACGACAACGCTGCTGTCAAATTAACCGTCACTGTCCAACTGCTGATGCCTTGCGCTTCATGTCTTTGTTGAGTCGTTGCAGCCGTTTAATCATTTCTTTTTTTATTTGCTCGCGGCC
>Ga0207972_100054_pt1 | contig 56111 bp, 51 predicted proteins | sample LakWasMe75_LOW10_2_FD_183903 | JGI IMG/M metagenome (GOLD analysis project Ga0207972, IMG submission 183903) | Freshwater sediment methanotrophic microbial communities from Lake Washington under simulated oxygen tension - Sediment Metagenome... | ecosystem: Environmental > Aquatic > Freshwater >...
CCAACAGTAACAAGGCACAAGTGGTTGAAATGTGGTCATTCTGGCTGATGACGGTAGCAATGGTGTTCATCACATTGTTCCTGACCGCTGCTGGCGTGCTGCAAACATGGTTGCAACGTGTGTCTACAACGCCAATGAGCTTTATGGCAACGCAGGATTCAGTAGCGATTTTCTACTGGATGCGTGAAGCTGCCGGTATAGTGTTCCTGATTGGTCTGATTGTTTACATCACGAGTTTCTTTATTAAAGGCGAAACTAAAGCGAGTTAATCTTTCGCAGTAGTGCATGCAGGGCAAAAGAAGGAGGCTTGCCTCCTTCTTTTAATTTAACGTATATGATTAAAACCATGGAATTAAAACTAAGTAATTTTAACCATGTGATTCAGTTCATGAATCTGGCATTTTAGGTAATCTGATGAATACAAATACAGCGTTAGTGAATGAAACAGAAGATCTGCCGGGTGATTTTGCCATCTGGATATTTATTCTGGCAGAAATGCTGGTGTTTGGCGTGATGTTTATCGTGTACGCCTTTGCACGGTCTAACCAGATTGAAGTGTTTAACGAATCACAGCTTACCTTGAGCCGTGCCATGGGCACGCTCAATACGATTATTCTGATCACTAGCAGCTACTTTGTGGTGCGCGCAGTGTCTGCGATCAAAACCGATAACGCCAGAGAGTCAGGACATTGGTTACTAGGTACCATCTTGCTCGGCGGTATGTTCGTAGCTGTAAAGTTATGGGAGTTCAACGAGAAGTTCTCAGCGGGTATTACGCTGGAAACGAATGACTTTTATATGTTCTACCTGACGCTCACTTTTTTCCATCTGATGCATGTGCTGATGGGCATGATCATTCTTGCTTGCATCGTGTACAAATTAAAAAACGGCGACTACAGCGCACAGGAGCATTTTGGCGTCGAAACCGGTGCCTCGTTCTGGCACATGGTAGACCTGCTGTGGATTGTACTTTTTCCATTGATTTATATTATCCGTTAACCATGAATACACAATTAAACCGTTTTGCTACACTGATCTGGCTGGTGCTGGTAGTGCTCACGATTGGTACCTTTTTAATCGGCGAAGAAGTGACTGCCGGAAAAACCGTGATGCTGAGTGTGCTGGTGATCTCCCTGATCAAAGGGCAGTTGATCGCTAATTATTTTATGGGCTTGCGCCATGTCAGCTGGCTGTGGCGCGGCATTATTCTTGGTTATTTTGTGATTGTCGGCGGCATGATTGCCATTGCTTATCTGAACTAGCATTGCCTGTTTTCAGGCAGAATTGAAAGTGTTTACATGGATACAAAAACAAGCAATACCCCGTTTTATGAACCCAGCGGCGACGAGTGCGAGCTGTTTGAGCGCGCGTGGAAAAACCGTCTGCCATTGTTGATCAAAGGCCCCACCGGCTGCGGTAAAACGCGTTTTGTGTCACACATGGCGGCACGTTTGAACTTGCCGCTACATACTGTGGCCTGCCATGATGACCTGACTGCGGCGGACCTGGTCGGACGGCATTTAATCGGTGACGGCGAAACCATCTGGAACGATGGCCCGCTGACACGCGCGGTGCGTGAAGGTGGCATCTGCTATCTGGATGAAGTGGTCGAGGCGCGTAAAGACACTACCGTGGTGCTGCACCCGCTCGCGGATGACAGGCGCATGCTGCCGATTGACCGCACCGGTGAACTGTTGCAGGCACCGCCATCGTTCATGCTCGTAGTTTCTTACAATCCGGGTTATCAGAATTTTTTAAAAGGCATGAAGCCTTCAACGCGGCAGCGCTTTGTGTCACTCACGTTTGATTTCCCAACGGCCGCGCAGGAAGAGGCGGTGCTGATCGGCGAAACCGGCATTGATACGATGACCGCCAAACGTCTGGTTTCTATCGCCGGCGCATTCCGTGCCCTGCGTGACCATGATCTGGAAGAAGTCGCCAGTACGCGCCTGCTGGTATATGCGGCTACCTTGATTAAAGATGGTTATGATCCGGTACGTGCCTGTCGTGCGGCATTGGTAGAAACCCTGACCGATGACACAGAAACTGCAGTCGCTTTGAATGAGGTGGTAAGCGCCACCTTCGGACGCTAATGGAAGAATACGTAGGAGAGCTGTGGGATCGCCTGATTACCGGCGCGGCAGAGAAACGTCACGCTGCCGTTACGGTTAAGCTGGATGATATTGCCAAATCTGCGGCGATATTTTTTCGAGCACTGGGCGGCGACCCCGGGCTGGGCATTTCGGCAGCACCGGCAGTGCGCCACGGCGCGCGCCGGCGCTTGCTGCAACGCGTGGCCGGTAGCGGTGAAAAAGTAGAGTTGTCGTGGCGTGATGGCGAAGTATTGCGGCTGCCATCGCAGATAGACCTGTTTGCAGAGCAGGTACTCAACCGTGACCTGTATTTTTGGCTGGTGGCTTTGGCGGCAGTAGATGCCGATAACAGCCAGCCTTGGATCATCAGAAACCAGTTGGCCACGCAGGCCACGCTTGAGCGCTTCCCTGGTTTGCAGAGCCGTTATAACAGGCTGGTTGCTGCCGTGATCGCACTGCGCATTTCACCGGAAAAACTGCCGGCAGATGAGGCAGTGCAGGAAAATACGATTCGTCATGCCTTGCAATATCCGGGTACGGTGGATGCCATCACGCTGGCAGCCCGCCCATTCCAGCCGGTGCCGCTGTGGCCGCATCCGCATCCTCCTGTGAGTGCAGCGGCGTCAAGTGCCGCAGGTGCCGGATCACCTGAGCAAAGAGGTAATGCCGCCACTAAAAAAAGCCGGCGCAAACATCTGGCACAGCGTACCGATGTGAAGGAAGATAAAAATGGCTTCCTGATGATGTTCCGTGCCGAGAGCTTGTTTTCATGGTCCGAGTTCGTGAAAGTAAACCGCCCGCAGGATGAGGAAGACGATGCGGAAACCGCGCAGCTGGCGGCTGAAGATATGGATAACCTCACGATTGCGCGCGATGGTAAAACCAGTGCCGCCAATGTGCGGTTCGATCTTGACCTGCCAGCCGGTGCTGCGGATGATACGCCGCTAGGTGAAGGTGTTTTATTGCCGGAATGGAACTGGAAAAAGCAGGTGCTGCAGCCGGATTACTGCAGTTTGCAGCAGCTGATTGCTACGGATGCAAAACCGTGTGAGCTGCCGCATGCCTTGAAAAATACAGCCAACCAGTTGCGGCGCCAGTTTCAGGCACTCACGCCGACCCGGCATTGGCTCAAAGGCCAGCAGGATGGCGATGAGCTGGATATGGATGCATGGGTGCAGCTGGTTTCTGAGAGAAACAGCACGATGCCAACGTCCGAGCATGGGCTTTACCGCGCACAGGTGAATCAGGAGCGTGATCTGGCGTGCCTGCTGCTGGCTGATTTGTCACTTTCTACCGATGCTTATGTTTCCAACCATTCACGCGTCATTGATGTAATCCGCGATAGCCTGCTGCTGTTTTCAGAAGCGCTGACAGCAACCGGTGATAGTTTTGCCCTATACGGTTTTTCATCGCTAAAGCGTGGCAATGTACGTTTTCATCACATCAAGGGTTTTGAAGAAAAATATGGCGGTCAGGTGCGTGGCCGCATTACAGCGATTAAGCCCGGCTATTACACACGTATGGGCGCTGCGATCCGGCAGGCATCAAGCTTATTGGTGCAGCAGAAAAAGCGCCAGCGCTTGTTATTGATACTGACAGACGGCAAGCCGAATGATCTCGACGAGTACGAAGGACGCTACGGTATTGAAGATACGCGCGTGGCGTTACTGGAGGCTAAAAAACTGGGGTTGCGGCCATTCTGTGTCACCATTGATACCGAAGCCAGCGATTATCTGCCGCATTTGTTCGGTGCCGGCGGCTATGTGGTGATCCGCAATCCTGAAGACTTGCCAAAAGAACTGCCGCTGCTTTATGCGCAGATGACGCGTTAAGCGCTTAAGTCATAGCGACGCAGTTTTTTAACATCGGTAATCATCACATCTTTACCGTTTACCGCAATCAACTCCAGCTGCTGTAGTTTCGCCAGCGTGCGAGAAAGTGTTTCCGGCGTCAGGTTCAGTAATGAGGCGATGGTAGTTTTGCTGGCAGGTAACGTAATGTTGCTGGCATCAGGTGCATCGGCACTGATTTGCAGCAGATAACCGATAAAGCGCTGTGTGCATGATTGCAGCGATAGCATTTCAATATCCTGCACCAGTTGGTGCATTCTGATAGAAAGCCCCGCCAGCATCTTGCGTGAAAATAGCGGGTCATTATCCAGCATGGAAAATATCAGGCTCTTGGGCACCAGTAACACCTGGGAATCCAATATCGCCTGTGCATATACCGGGAACTGACGCTCCAGAAATAAAATCGCTTCGCCAAAGCTTTCGCCGGGCGTGACTATGCTGATGATTTTTTCACTGCCTTGCGGCGAGGTGACGCCTAATTTCAGCTGGCCTTCCAATAAAATATAAAGCCCGACCGCCGCATCACCGCGATTAAAAACCGAGGTGCCCTTAGGGAATTCAATCAGCTGGGAGTGGCCCGCGATGGTTTCGATTTGTTCAGCAGCTAATTCCCTGAACATAAAAAAATCTGACAGCGTTTGCGATATGAAGGTTTTATTCATTTTTTTACCTCAGGAAAAGTATAGGCTTGAATTATGCAATGAAATTGCTGCGAATCACAAAGGTTTATTTTTATTGCGTATAACACTGACTGCAAGCACCAATATAAACAGCACTATCGTAATAGCATGCAGAATACCACCGGCTTTGCGCAGGTTTGCCATATAGAAGAAATCGCCGCTTAATCTGAGCAGCAGCGATACCTGCAGTAAAACCAGCGGCAGATAGAAGCTGGGGTGATAAGGGATTTTTACTTTGGTGATGGCCGGAAAAATTATCGGCGCATGGCCAAAGATCATTGAGAATACAAAACCCAGAAAGATGGCATGGCTAAAGGCATCATAACTTGAGCCAGCATTGAGCTGTGGCAAGCTCAGGCCAATAATTCCGGCGATTAACAGCCATGCATAACCGCAGATTAACGCAGCAGCGATATAGCGTGTGAGCCCTTGCTGCTTGATGGTGTGGCGTACGATGTCGTTACGCATCAGCCATAACGTCATGGCAATCAGCGAAGCGGAAAGTAAGTGAAAATCAGGCCATGCGTCAAGTGATGCAAAGCTTGCGCCAGCCAAGAACAGCAACAGGGCGAACACAAATAAAATTTTGCTGCCGTAGGTAGGACGCATGAATCTTGATAACTCCAGGCGCTCGCCCACTATGGTGATAATCAGAAATCCCATCCACCACGGCATGACTTGCGCCAGATTGAACCCGCAAAGCCATAAAACACAGCCTAGCAACCAGCATAATGCGGCGATCAGTAATGTGAAGGTGAACAGTTCGCGCTGCCTGAAAAAGATCTTGATCGAGGCGACACTCAGAATCGCACTGGCGATGACCACAAACAGAGCGCCGATGGATGGACCGACACCGGCGATTAATAGAACAGCGCCGACAGCAGAGGCCAGCGGTCCGCTATAGGCCCAGCGTTCACCGATGGCAACGGCACGTTCCAGACTGATCACGGTGCCGAGAAAACCGCACACCATGAGCGGGCCATGCAGTGCAAACTGCGATGCAGAGGATAAGGGGAAGTTCCAGCCTAGACGCGTAAGGCCGATATACATGCCAAACATCAGGCTGATGAAGCCTGCCATTAATATCGGGATGCGGTAGCGTACTGCAAGGTTGGTTGTCATATCGAGATACTATCAGCAAGGCTGCGGCCGATGCTGTTTTAGTTAAGTTGCTTTGATTATGTTAATTTCTCAAGCCAAACTTTGTCTAGTTGTGCGTCATTCCGGCGCAGGCCCACTAATGTCCGGAATAAATTTTGTTAGCATCCGTAAAGGCTTCTATAGATTTAAATAATGAGAAAATTACAAAATTAGACTCACATTTTAGTTTGTACGTAGGAACGCTACTTTCTAATGGTGAAAGTATCAATCTCGTCATTCCGTGCTTGACACGGAATCTAGCTAAAACCAATATCTGCGTGCAAAGCACGCCACTGGATACCAGCTTTTCTCGCTCCATCTTGCCGCTTTAGCGGCTTAGATGAGCGGTGATGCCATGCACTGGTACGCTGGTATGACGAAGTTGTAAGGTTTTTTATGAAATTGATCGTGCATTTTATTCCGGACAGTAGTGTGCGCAGGTGGAATCCAGTTTAGCCTCAAGGGCGTTTTATTATCTACATTCAATGATATTTATCTAGCCTGGATTCCTGCCTGCGCAGGAATGACATTGTGTAATGGAAATCTTGGTCGATCAATCCCAGCCCAGCCTCTGTTTTGCTTCTGCACATATCATTGCCGGCTCCCATGCTGGTTCCCATACTAAATGCAGATCAAACTCCATACCCGCACTGAGTGCTTTCTTGACTGCCTCTTCGATACTATCAATGACCATCTCGGACATCGGGCACGCGTATGAAGTCATGGTGAAAGTGACCGTAGCGATATGGTCATGGATGTGGATACCATACACTAGGCCAAGGTCTATGAGGTTTTCGCCGATTTCCGGGTCAATCACGGATTGCAGCGCCGTGTAAATGCGCTGCTCATCAATATTGAGTTGATTAAAAATAAGGGTCATTATTCTTTCTGGTATTTAATGCAGCAATGTTTTCAGTGCGTCAGTCGCACCGTCAATATTCTTGTTCATGGCATCAGCTTGAAATTTGACCACACCGTTGCTATCCAGAATCGAGATTGTGGCATCGTGTTCATAATCGCCGGACTGCACTTTTTTATATTTGATGCCCAGCGTGACCGCCAGTTTGCGTACAGCGCCTTCACTGCCCTGTGCTAATACCCAGGATGGTGAATTGATGGAATGCAGCTTTGCAAATTCGGTCAGTTTCGCCGGTGTGTCGCGCTGCGGATCGAACGTGAACAAGGCAAAATTCACTTTACCGGCCTGCGCCGTGGTGAGTGAGCGTTCTATGCGCTTGATATTCTGCACCGTGAGCGGGCACACATACTGGCACGAGGTGTATACCATCGCAACCACGGTCGGTTTTCCACCGAGCTTGCTGAGCTGAAAAGCTTTGCCGTCTGCGGCAGTCCAGTTGTCGGTGATATTGAATACTGAGTCCGTACTTACGGTTGAACGGTCTGGGGCTGAAGGCGCAGTTTCATGCCCATGATGATGGTGCTCGTGATTATCAGCGAATGCTGGAGAAGTGCATGCCAGTATGAGTGATAAGAGCAATTTACTCTTTAAATTTGTTTTCATTTTGCATCCTTTGCACAGCGGAATCCTAAGTTTTTACCTGTAAAGTTGCCTTTCAGGCTTTCCCGGTATGAATATCTCATGAAAGCAGCATAGTCGCCGAGATTGCTGGCGTTAAGGCTGCCGCTTCCGCAAAACAGGTTTTTATCACCGGAGTTTCTTGAATCGGGTGGTGCCATATAGCTGTTGAAATCGGCCGTCCATTCCCATATCAGGCCTGCCAGGTCATATATACCAAAGCCGTTGGCTGGTTTAGTTCTGACGGCAGGTAACTCTTTATTCGGCACTGAGTACCAGGCCATAATCTGCTTCTGCAGGTTTTCTTTATCGCGCTCGTTATCGGTCAGCGTGTACTCCCACTCATCGGTTGAGGGCAGGCGTTTATCCTGTGCCTCACAATAAGCCGCAGCTGCAAACCACGACACATTGACGACCGGTTTGTCGAGGTCTGCCGTATCGGCTGAGCCTTGCGCACTCTGCCAATGCTCCAGGTAGTGTGAATCAGTGAAAATTTTCTTGATATTCGATTTATGCCAATCTGGATGTTGGTTCACAAATGCCTGAAACTTGCGGTTGGTTACCGGGGTAGCATCCAGCCAGAACGCAGCGATTGCCGTTGCTGCTACCGAACTGCTGTTTGCTGAGTCATCCTTTTTCAGAAAGAAGGGCGTAAAACTGCCCTCAGGCACCAGCACCATATCTTCTGCTGATACTGCCGCTGCCGGGGATAAGCAGCTAGACAGTATCAGTATTGATATGAACGTTGTGTGTTTACTCTTCATGTTTCACAGGGGTGATACGGTGTTGTTTTACATCTTCTGGTGTGACTTCGTCGCCGTCATTACCCCAGCTATTGTAGATGTAGGTCAGCACATTGGCGACTTCTTCATCGTTGAGGCTCCATGAAGGCATCACGCCATTGTATTCATTACCATTTACAACCAGCTTGCCTTGCAGGCCGCCGGTAACTGCTTTGATTGCAGCAGGTTTGGCGCCTTTAAGATAATCAGCTTTAGCTAATGGCGGGAATGCCTGCGGTACGCCTACACCTGTGGTCTGGTGGCAGGCGGCACAGTTGGTGTTGTAGATGCCTTCACCCATCTTGATACGGTCAGCTTTGGTTTTGGCAGTCGGTGCCTGTGCCTGAGCAACACCGGTGTTTCTCATGCTGGTACCTTCTGGCAGGTATACTTCATCCGTCATCTTGCCGGAGTAGATAGTTTTGTCTTCATCGCCGGATACTTTGAGCATGCCTAAAGCACCTTTGTTGAAGGCTCTGGTCAGTGAGTGATCCACCATGATGTAAGTGCCGGGTACATTTACTTTGAACTCCATGTAAGCAGCACCGCCGGCTGGAATCATCGTAGTCTGTACGTTTTTATCAGGGTTGCTAGTGCTGCCTTCGTGATTCACTTTGTCAAAGATTTCGCCAATGACATGGAAGGATGAAGTCAGGTTCGGGCCGCCGACACCTACATATAATCTGACGGTATCGCCTTTTTTCGCTTTCAGCGCATTATCACCGGTCAATGAGCCTGCTGAGCCGTTGAAAACGACATAGTCTGGCTTTTCATCAATCGCTTTGGTCATGCTGAATGCCTGCAAGCCTTGCTCGCCGTTTTTACCTTGCGTATAGAAGTCGCCCTGCATCACATAGAATTCATGGTCGACTTTAGACATGCCTTCTTTCGGTTCTACCAGAATCAGGCCATACATGCCGTTGGCCACGTGCATCGCTACCGGTGCAGTCGCACAGTGGTAAACATAGAGGCCAGGGTTGAGTGCCTTGAAAGAAAATACCGAGCTATGGCCAGGTGCAGTCAAGGATGCTGCTGCGCCGCCGCCTGGACCTGTTACTGCATGCAGATCGATATTGTGCGGCATTTTGTTATCCGGGTGGTTATTGAGATGAAACTCAACTTCGTCGCCCTCGCGGATGCGGATGAATTTACCCGGCACTTTGCCGCCAAAAGTCCAGAACGTATAACTTACGCCATCAGCCAAACGCCCTTCGAGTTCTTTTACTTCAAGATTGACCACTACTTTAGTGGCGTGTTTTCTGGTGATACGCGGCGGCACCGCAGGTGCGTCGGTAAGTATCGCCGTTTCCTGCCCGCTAATTTTACTGCTGGTGGCTTTAGGTGTTGGCGCGGCCTGAGTCAGGCCAGCCATGCAAAGTGCTGCTCCCAGAGCTAATAGTTTAATTTTTTTCATGATTTCCTCTTTCCCTTTTTATTTATTACATCCAAATATAAAGATCAATGAACGGAATAAATTGATGAATATTAACCACTGTAACGTCATGGTAGTTAAGTTGCATGAAATAAAAATTGACGCGCGTCAATTTTTTTAAATTAATATTTTTTATGAAGGCCTAGTCACATAATGCATTAATTTTATTAGTAATTTATGAAATTGACGTAAATCAAGGCTTTTAGTTATCCAATCCGTAAACTCACTCAAGTAGACCATCAGTATTCATTGATGTGATGAAGTTAAGGATATAGTGATGAACCGTCGATCAAATTTTGCTCTATTTTCCGCCTTGCTCGTTATGTGGGCTGCACCGGTTTATTCGGAGGAGGTTACGACAGCCGCACCTGAAACGCTGCTTGATGCAATTAAACAAGGCAAGCCGATGACCAATTTCAGGCTACGTTACGAGAACCTGAATCAGGAAGCTTACCAGTCAACTACACCTAATGCCAACAAACTTGATACCGGTGAGGCTTTCACTTTGCGCAGTTTAATTGGCTGGCAGACTGCCCCGTTTAAAGACCTTAGCTTTGCTGCGCAGCTCACGGATGTACATGAGTTTAATAACGACTTCAATGACCGGCGCAATAACGTAGCAGAACCGGGAAAAAGCGTATACCCGAATATTGTTGACCCCGGTTACACCGATATTAATCAGTTGTATATAGATTGGACTGGCATTCAAGATACTAAGCTGCGCCTGGGTCGCCAGCAGCTTAATCTGGATAACGTGCGTTTTATCGGTGATATAGGCTTTCGGCAGAATATGCAGGTGTTTGACGGTATTTCCGTGCTGAACAAGAGTATTGTCGATGTGGAAATTTTTGCGGCGCATTTCAGTAAAGTGCGCCAGATTACCACCAAACTGCGTGACGGCAATATTGATATCGTCAATGCGAAATACAAGATATCACCGACTGAATCACTGATTGGTTACGGCTATTTTGTTGATGTGGAAAATCTGGGGCAAAACGGCGGTAATCCAGCAGCTATTGCTACAGCCGCACAAGGAGGCAATGGTTTGGGTGGCAGTAGTGACGCACCTGTATCGGCTACTAATATAAATCCAACACAAACTGACGCCAGCAGCAAAACCTTTGGCGTACGGCTTGATGGTGCACATAAAGTAAATGATGACTGGAAAGTGCTATATACCGCTGAATATGCCAAACAGAATGATTATCGCAGCGGCAATCCGCTGATCGATGCACACTACTTCAAGCTCGGCGGTGGTGTCGCTTATGGTGTATGGTCGGTGCGACTGGATCATGAGAAGCTCTCCAGTAATGATGGCAAATATGCTTTCCAGACACCATTAGGCACTAACCATTTGTTTCAGGGTTGGGCAGACGTATTTCTGACTACGCCACGTCAGGGTATGGAAGATACTTTTATCAGTATTGCCGGCAATATTGCTAAAACCAAGCTACAGGCTGAATATCATGTGTTTAAATCAGATGAAAAATACCAGTCGCTGAACGGCAGGCTCGCTGATAAATATGGCACTGAGCTTGATCTCAGCGTAAGCTATTCTTTTAGTAAAGAATTGCTGGGGAAAGTTGAATATGCGAGATTCAATGAAAGTGCTGTCTATGGCACTACCTTGCAAAATGCTGCGCGCAAAGGTGACAAAGAAATCATCTGGGTGACCGGGATGGTTACGTTTTAGCAAGTCGCACAATATCAATCCTGCACTTGCCCAGATCGGCCTGATAAAGCTGATTGAGTGCCATTTTGGTTAACGACTCATCGCGGCCAAAGACTACATATCGTACATTCGCTGTTAATCTCTGCGATGCTCAATAGGAAAAGCATGAAAAATTTCAAAATTCTGTGGGCAGTAATTGTTGCGCTGCTGATCGTTTTAATTGCAGTTGCGTATAAGTTTGTTCAAGGCAGTGTTGCAGTTTCTGATGATGCGCGTGTGGCGGTGGTGCTGAGTAAAGATGAGCGTAACCTTATTCTGAGCGAGATGCGTAATTTCCTGATCAGTACACAACAAATCAGCGAGGCAATTACCAATGAGGATATGGAGCTTGTTGCAACTCTCGCAAAATCGGCAGGTATGGCAGCAGAAGCCAATACGCCGGGCTCACTACTGGCAAAAATACCTTTATCGATGAAAACGCTGGGCTTTGATACAAGAAAAAGATTCGATCAGATTGCGGCAGATGCTGAACAATTAAAAATCCCTATTCATAGTCGTCGCCAGCTAGATCAACTGATGAAGAATTGTATTGCCTGTCATTCCAGCTTCAAGATAATCGAACAGGAAAAATAAGCCTCATGTTCCCTAAATCTCAGCATTGTCTAATCTAGAAGTTATGCTGCCTAAACCGCATTAGGCAATACAGCTTCCTGATCAATTTGTGTTTGATTCTTGCCAAGTTTTTTAGATAGATAGAGTGATCTATCAGCTCTGGTTAACAAGGCATCTAATGAATCTTTTTCGCCATGCCATTCAGCAATGCCAATACTGACGGTCCAGGGTCTGCTTCTGGTATGCTTGGCTGATTGATGGATGCGTTCTGATGATAGTTTGGCCTCATTAAGAGAGGTGTTGGGTAGAATAATCAGAAACTCATCTCCGCCAAAGCGACTTAGCTGGTCAGTTTCCCTGATGGCAGCTTTTGCTTTCCTTGCGAAATCTACCAGCACCCTGTCACCTTCCAGATGGCCATAAGAGTCATTGATACTTTTGAAGTTGTCGAGGTCAATCATCATGATTGAGAATTTATGGTTGTAACGTCGTGCACGATTCACTTCTCGTTCCAGCTCCTTGATGCCTGTCTTTTTATTAAAACAGCCAGTTAAATCATCGTGATGATTCATGAACTCCAGATTCTGATGCAGCTTTTCTGTCGCTAACATAATGTAGCTAATGGTTGCCAGTGGAATCATGATTGCAGGGGTAGCAAGAAATATCAGCTGAAAAATAGAAGAGTCAAACACGCTGGTAGGGTGGCCGTAGCCCAATGCAAGGCTGCCAAGACGAACGACTCTAGTGAGAATCACTCCCGCTAATGCAACAATCAACATATTGCGCCCTGTGGTGTTGGGGAGCTTTCTTAGCACTAGTATTAGCTGATCAACGCTAACAATCGTAGTGAATAAACTGATACATACAACTCTCATTGTTATATTTGGCTGCATGTAAGTGAACCATGCGAACAATAAGATATATGTCCAGATGAATAAAAACAGAAGTTTATTGTTGTTGCGTGAATGCACGCCGGTGAATTTTCGGGTACCTAAATTCATCATCATGAAGCAAATCAAAATCATCAAATTTGCCAGAATAATGCTGAATAAATCTGGAATCATGTCTCTGGCCAAAAATAAGGGGATTGCAAGCGCCAGAATGAAAGACGACTGATACCATTGGCGCAAACCGTGAATATTTTTAGGGTAATTGCGAGCGATAACGAATAATACGCCGCTCATAATCAATGCCACTAAACATGAGATAACTAAGATAACTGCAGATGTGACCATGCCGGATTTTGACTATCGATACATTATTAATGATTAGGGTAATTTATAAAAAATAACTTTATTTGTCCGCAATAACTGCAGCGCATTGATTTTTCTTGATATTACCTCTACAGCCAGGGTCTGGGATAGCAGTTTTTGAATTTTTATGTCACAAAATTTCAGAGTGACCATAAACAATTTCATCTTTTTTTAATCTTAATATAATCCCCGACTATTATTGTCAGGCAATAGTAAGCTATTATGTTTTTCATTCAAAGTAAGCATTAAAGAGCGCATGTTTTTTATAGAACTCATTAATAATGTTTCATTATTAGTCGTACTCACCATGCTCTTCAAGATTACCGCATCAAGATATAAATTTGATACGGCTTCACAAAGGGTAGTGTTTGGCCTCATATTTGGATTGGTGGGCTTAGTCGGTATGATGACTCCCCTTCATTACGCCGATGGCGTGATATTTGATGGCCGTTCGATTATTTTATTTGTCGCCGGTTTTTTTGGTGGGCCTGTAGTCGCTGTGATCAGCGCATTGATCATTGCTGTCTACCGGGCATGGATTGGCGGTACCGGGGTCTATGTTGGCTTGGCTGTTATTGTGATTTCAGCCGCGATTGGTGTGTTTTGTTATATCTTACGCACAAAAGTAAAAGTCAATTTAAGTTGGCTGCATTTGTTTGTGGCTGGCTTCACAGTACATGTCATTATGTTATTACTTTTCCTGCTGCTACCGGGAAATGATGGCATTAAAGTCATCATGGAAGTTGGACCAACCATTTTGTTGATTTATCCGCTGGCTACTCTGCTGGTTTGCCTGTTGTTTCAGGATTATGATGAAAAAGAAAATGTGCGCCGTGACTTGCATCAATTGGCCTATTACGACTCTATTACAGGCCTTCCCAATCGATTATTTCAGGTTGAGAATATCAATAGCGTTCTGGCATCATGTAAAACGCCAGAATGTAAGGGTGCACTGATACTTTTCAGTATAGACCGTTTCAAAACTATCAACGATGCGCGTGGACATGCAGTTGGCGATATGTTGCTGTGTGCAGTAGCAGATAGACTCAGAACCGTTATAGATTCTGAATATACATTAGCCAGAAATACAGCGAGTGAGTTTTCCCTGCTTTTAAAAGGCATGTTCGAAAATGCACAGGATATAGATGCGTTTGCCCTCAATCAGGCAAGTAAGATTCACACTGGTTTAAAGTTTCCAGTCTATATTGGTAAAGATGAAATCTTTATTTCGATTAGCATCGGGATCGCAACTTTCCCCAGAGTTTCTGAAGATACTGCCGGTGATGTATTGCGTCGTGCCGATACCGCAATGCACCATGCAAAACAGGATGGCGGTAATCAGACCATGCTGTTTGAGCCAACGATGGCAAGCCATATTGAGCAAAAATTCCAAATAGAACGTGAGCTACGCAAGGCTATTTCTGCGGGTGAGTTAAGGTTATACCTGCAATCACAAGTCAACTCATCCGGTGCTGTTGTCGGTGCCGAGGCCTTGGTGCGGTGGCAGCATCCAACACGTGGGCGTGTGATGCCTTTAACTTTTATTCCTATCGCTGAAGAAACTGATTTGATTGCAGATGTTGATGCATGGGTGCTGAGAGAGGCTTGTACAGTTTTAGCCAGTAATGAAATATATAACCGACCTATCAGCATCTCTGTAAACATTAGTCCCCGGCATTTTCGTCAATCTGGATTTGTGATGAATGTTAAACAGATTCTTGCAGATACGGGGGCAGATCCTACGCATCTGAAACTTGAAATCACCGAGAGTTTGCTTATTCACAACGTGAATGATGTGATTGCTAAAATGCTGGAACTGACCTCACTTGGCATCCATTTTTCTCTGGATGATTTTGGTACAGGATACTCTTCGCTTAGTCATTTAAAACGTCTGCCTATACATGAGTTAAAAATTGATAAAACATTTGTTCAGGATGCTCCAATCGACCCAGACGATGCGGCGCTGGTTGAATCAGTGCTGGCTGTTGCCAAACATATGAAAATAAGTGTGGTCGCAGAAGGTGTGGAAACTAAAGAACAGGCAGCATTCTTAAATGCCAGGGCAGAGGTGTTGCATCAGGGTTATTTATATAGCCGGCCAGAACCTGCGGAGATCTGGGTAAGCAAATTAAGTGAAGCGGTATCCGTAGCCTAGATTAATACCATAAGCGCTAAGTGCTGCCGGACTCGCCATACTGGATGCGAACATGCAACCCGTGGTCAGAAGATTGCCTTCAAATTGAATTGAAGAATATGAGTTTTAACAAAGTACTATTGACACTTAATCGCTAAAAACAAAAAAGCCTGACTTGAGTCAGGCTTTTTTAATTGCTCAGAACAATGATTATTTGTTCATTACGTACATTGTTACTTCGAAACCGAAACGCATTTCAGTAGCTGCTGGTTTTGTCCACATAATGATTCTCCTAAGTTTTAATCTGTTAAACCGACTAGTTGTCGTGTTTGTATGACTGCATTATGAACCTGAAATTCTTTTCCGCACTATTGCCGATCATGAATGCAGGCTAAGTAAAATCATTAACTGATTTGCGTAGAAATTACCGGACTAATCGTCACTGGTTTAAATACAATAAGTTATTGATAGATTTCATGTTGAGTTGAGCGTTTTTATAATTGACGAGTCCGCGCTAAAGCGGCCTGCATATACATATTTTTATCTAGTGGCAGTGTATGATTAGATTAGTTATTGAGTTGGATTTCTTGAGGTGTAGAAATGGCTGACTGCTGCGAAAATAAATCCTGTGCCCTGGCGGCCATGAGAGTTAAACAATCTAAAACATTAAAAATTGTTTTGTTGATCAATATTGTTTTATTTTGCTTAACCGCCTTCTATGGCTGGTCTGCCAGTTCCACTGGGCTGATGTCTGAGAGTATTGATGACTTCGGCGATGCAGTGACCTATGCATTAAGTTTGTACGTGATCTATAAAAGTAATCAGATGAAAGCCAAAGTGGCTTTTATTAAAGGCTGCCTGATTTTATTGGGGGCGCTCTTTGTATTAAGCCAAGTTATTCTGCATATTCTTGATAATACAGTGCCGATTTTTGAGACGATGGGTGCGGTTGCATTCATTGCTTTATTGTTGAATCTGACCTGTTTTTTCTTGCTGACAAGGTATCGGGAGCAAGACATTAATATGAGCTCAGTCTGGGAATGTTCCAGAAACGATATCTTGAATAATGTTTCAATTATTGTAGCTTCGGTTCTGGTGTGGATAACAAATCTGGGGTGGGCTGATATTGCAGTCGGGCTGGTTCTTTCAATTTTGCTGCTTAAATCTTCTTTTAACGTTTTAAAATCTTCTTATTCCCAAATTAATAATTGATCCCTTTTAGGCTAAATGTCTGGATTGAAAGTAAGTAATTACTTATATTATGAAGTCTTGTTAACAGGGTAAGTGCCTAAAGCTACATTAAGTCTGGAGTACTTCTGGTAGCGCAGCGACCGAGTCTATAATTAAATCCGGTGTGATGGCTGATAGGTCAGCATAGCTTTTTCTGTACTTGCCGGTTTTGACCAGAATGCCTTGCAGGCCTGTCTGTTGTGCACCGCCTATGTCTGCGTCTATATCATCACCTATCATGGCAGCCTGATTAGCCTGTAGCCCCATATGATCTAATGCGATCTGAAAGAAGTCTTTAGATGGTTTGCCGATAATCATTGCTTTGGTACCACTGGCGTATTCCAGCCCGTCAACAAATCCGCCAATATCCATTTGCAGCCCATACTCGGTCTGCCAGAAGCGGTTTTTATGGATTGCGATGAGCTTGGCGCCGTGCATCAGGCAGTTGAAAACTTCATTCAGCAGATCATAGGACCAAGCGTTGCCGATGTCGCCAATGACAATATACTCAGCTTCAGTATTGGACTGGCGGAATTCTGCAAAGTCTTTCTTTACATCATTTGCGAGTAGAAAGCGGCAAACCGGGTCTTGCAGCTGCCGCAAATAAAGCAAGGCAGCCTGAGGTGCGCTGATGATTTCATTTTCAGGAATTGAGAATCCGAGTTGTTGAATCTTTTTATGCAGAGAAGCCAGTGATAACGTACTGGTGTTGGTGACAAAACGGCATGGCATTCCACTGGTTCGGATTTTTTGGATCGCTTCAATGGCGCCGTCAATAGCGCTTGAGCTCACATAAAGTACGCCATCCAGATCGAAAAGAATGCCTTTGGTAGAAGATAGTGTGTTCATTTTCACTTCACCTATAGCTTGTTTTGGATGAACCTAATAATAATCTTATTATATTCAGACCGCTATATGCGGCGCTTGTTGCAGAGTATTCAATCATTTTTTTGCCGGAGGATTTATATTCTTAACGTAAACTATAAACACAGCAAGCAGTTAATTACTTTAGGCGTAAATAGTACACTTTGTAAATAATTTCGGTATAATGCGCAGCCAGTTCAGTACATAAATTCAGTACGTCAAGTTTAGTAATTGCCGGATTAGCTCAGTTGGTAGAGCAGCGCACTTGTAATGCGAAGGTCGTCAGTTCGATTCCGACATCCGGCACCATCTTTTATCTCATTAAATACCATCCGCAAATACAGTCTGGACCTATTGGATATCAATCACATTCCACTGGCTACGGATCGTAAACTTCAGCTTCAGTTGTCTAGTAATTAAACTAAAATAAGCTATGTCACTATCTCTCCCTACAGGCATGACAAAAGCGCTATCACTCAAGCAACCCTACGCATGGCTGATTGCTAACGGCTACCTGTTTGTGGATGATCGCACTTGGGGAACCCAATACCGCGGGCCGATTCTGATTCATGCCAGTAAAGGTATTTATCAAGAGTATTACCACTATATTAAGTCAAATACGGATGTACCTATCCCTGCCATAGATAAGCTTGGCTTCGGTGGTGTGGTCGGCATTGCCAATCTGGTACTTTGCAGCAGGCCAGGCGAATTACCTGAAGGCATCAGCCGTGAGCAGCGCGTTCACTTTGGCGGCGTGCATCAGGAGTATTTCGGCTTTCTATTTGAACAGGCAAGACCGCTCGCACTAATGCCATGTCCGGGAAAACTGGGCATTTTTGATATTGATCTGGATGCTTTGCTGGCAGCGCCGCCGACTCCGCAAGCTGAGCTGTTTTAGACTCGCGGCAGCATTTACATCATTCTCATTGTTGAATTCAAAATACTATTAAAAATTAGTCGATACTATGTGTAAGTGCTTAAACTCTCTGGGTTTATAGTACGTGTTAGACCGTACAGACTTGGCTTAATCTTTAATTCATACTCACATTGTGTTTACACATTTGTATGGAGTAAATAGCATGAATAATGTCAATTTATCTGATCATGAGAACGACCCCGCTGTTACCAGACAGCAATTGGTCGCCGATTTCAACGTAGTGTTATCCGACGTAGATAATTTAATCAGAGCGACAGCTAGTCAGCGCGGAGCTGATATCGCTAAAGTTCGCACCAAGGCAGCCGATACTGTTGCAGCCATGAAAACCAGAGTGGCAGACGCTGAGGTCGCGCTGCGTGGTAAGGCTAGGCATGCGTCCAGAATCGCAGATGACTATGTGCGGGAAAATCCGTGGCGCAATTTGGGCGTAGCAGCTAGCGTAGGGCTGCTGATCGGACTTTTGATAGGCCGCAGATAGCTCTGAATTTAGCACTACAGTTTTAAAGCATGGGGAGATGATTTATTAAATAGGAGCCAACAAATGCGCTATTTATTGATTGTACTGTCTTTATTTTTAGGTGTGGCGACTTCGTCGTGCACTACTGGCCATCGCCCTGATAATGTTTCTGTTAGTGTCGGTATCAATGTGCCGGTATTTCCGCGTCTTGTTCTCGTCCCGGGCTACCCTGTGTATTATGATCCGGCGATTAGCCTGAATTATTTTTTTTATGACGGTTTGTACTGGGTGTATGTCAGGGACCGCTGGTATGCCAGTAGCTGGTACAACGGGCCGTGGGGTTATGTAGAACATTATCGCGTGCCGTTGTATGTATTGCGTGTTCCGGTGCGTTACTATCGTCAGCCGCCATCATATTTCCGTGGTTGGCAGGCAGATAAACCACCACGCTGGGATGAGCGTTGGGGGCGCGATTGGGAGCGGCGTCATGGCGAGTCTGAGCAGTGGGGTAAAGGAAAAGCGCCAGATCCCGCGCCAGTACCTGGTTATCAGCGTGAATATTCCGGTGAGCGTTATCCGCGAGAGGATGAGCGTCAGCATTCAATCCGTAATGAGAACTACCGTTATCAACCGCGAGAAACAATTACGCAGGAACGCTTCAAACAGCCAGGCCGAGGTCGTGATAAGGGCAATGGCGGACGCGGGCAAGACCGCAGGTAGCTACCAGATGGTGATGGAAGTGATTTAATGTTGCGGTGAGTGTCTGCGGATGCACACCGCAACAGATTTAATTTACTTATCGGTCAAATTTGCAGTCAATAAGCTTGTAGAATTTAGTGCTTGCCGAATGTTGTGCTGCGATGGACAACAGGCTAACAGTTAAAACTTTTAATCCTGCATGAAGCCAGACGACTTACAGCTTTTAGTCAGCTATACGATGCCTTATGGTAAATACAAAGGCCGGTTGCTGGCCGATCTCCCCGGACAATATCTGAATTGGTTTGCGCGCGAAGGCTTTCCTGCGGGAGAGCTCGGACGCCTGCTGGCACTGATGCAGGAAATAGATCATAACGGGCTTTCATCTCTGCTGGAACCGCTGCGTTCCAAGGCTAGGTGAGTGTCAATAAACATTTTTATAGTTCAAATCTAGTTATCTGATACGGTAATTTTGCTATACGCTATACTGCTTTTAAAAATAGAATTCACTTATAAATGACGAGGCCATCCAACATGATTACCTTAAATATCAACGGTAAAGAAGAAACACTCGACGCACCGGAAGACATGCCGATTTTGTGGGCATTGCGCGATATCGTGCACCTGACTGGCACTAAATTTGGCTGCGGTATGGCACAGTGCGGTGCCTGTACCGTGCATCTTGACGGGCAGCCGATAAGATCCTGCGTAACGCCGGTGGCGGCTGCAGTTGGTAAAAAGATCACCACGATTGAAGATATTCAGAATGATAAAGTAGGCAAGGCCGTACAGGAGGCATGGGGTGAAGTGGATGTAGTGCAGTGCGGCTACTGTCAGTCAGGCCAGATCATGGCAGCGACTGCATTGCTGACTACCAATAAAACCCCGACCGATGCTGATATAGATGCCGCAATGAGCGGCAATATCTGCCGCTGTGGTACTTACCCACGTATTCGCGCTGCCATTCACGAAGCAGCAAGCAAGTTAGCTTAAGGAGCCAACCATGACCGCCCCTTTAAATATATCAAGACGTACTTTTATCAAAGCCACAGCACTGGTTGTTGGCGGCCTGGTGATTGCCTTTAATATTCCTAACGCCAAGCGCTTTTTACTGCCCGGCGCTACCCCTGAAAAAGCAGGTGCGGATGCCTCAAAGTTACCAGCACCTAACGCTTTTTTACGTATAGGCACGGATAACACGATTACCGTGATGCTTGCACACAGTGAAATGGGGCAAAGTATCTGGACCACGCTGCCAATGCTGATTGCCGAAGAGCTGGATGCCGACTGGAGCAAGATCAAGGTTGAGCATGCCAAAGCCGCACCGGAATACGTTCATACCGCTTATGGTATTCAGATAACCGGTGGATCTTCAACTACATGGTCTGAATTCGACCGTTACCGTCAGGCAGGTGCACTGACACGCGCATTGTTAGTGGCTGCCGCAGCAGAAGAATTGGGTGTTGCAGTTGAAACGCTACAAACAGAGAATGGCTTTGTTATCAGCGGAGATAAAAAAATCAGTTATGGCGAGTTGGCTGAAACGGCTGCCAAACTGGAAACACCGAAAGCGGTGACGCTCAAGCAGCCTAAAGACTGGAAAATTATCGGCAAAGCGACCAAGCGTCTGGATGGCCCGGAAAAAATAAACGGTACAGCGATATTCGGTCAGGATATCCATTTTGAGGGTTTAAAAACCGCAATGGTAGCGCGCTCTCCGGTATTTGGCGGCACAGTAAAGTCATTTGATGCCAGCGCTGCCAAGCAGATCAAGGGCGTACAGAATGTAGTGCAGGTGCCTAGCGGAGTAGCCGTGATTGCAGACGGCTACTGGGCAGCAAAACAGGGGCGTGATGCACTCAAAGTTGAGTGGGATCTTGGTCCTAATGCTGGCCTTGACTCCAGCAAAATGCTGGAAGAGTACCGCAAGATGGTCGCTAAAGAAGGTTTGCCAGCGGCTAAAGCCGGTGATGCTAAATCAGCAATATCTAAAACAACGAAAGTCATTGAGGCTGAGTATGTGTTGCCTTATCTGGCGCACTCGCCGATGGAGCCGCTCAATTGTGCAGTGAAGATTACGGATGATGGCTGCGAGATCTGGACCGGTACGCAAATGCAGGGTACAGACCAACTGGCTGCAGCAAAAATACTGGGCTTGAAGCCAGAACAGGTGAAGATTAATACCGTGTTTCTGGGCGGTGGATTTGGCCGTCGCGCTAACCCGGCTGCAGATTTTGTATCCGAAGCCGTACAGGTAGCGAAAGCCGCCGGCGTGCCGGTTAAAACGGTCTGGAGTCGTGAAGATGATGTTAAAGGCGGCTATTACCGCCCGATGTTCCTGCATAAGGCCAAAATCGGTTTAGGTGCCGATGGCTTGCCTGTGGCATGGGAGCATGTAGAAGTTGGTCAGTCTATTATGCTGGGAACGCCGTTTGAAGCATTCCAGATAAAAGATGGCGTAGATGCGACTTCTGTTGAGGGTGTTGCGGATTCCCCTTATATCAAGGCTATTGCTGATCATCATGTCAGTCTGCATACAGTTAAAGCCAGTATCCCGGTATTGTGGTGGCGTTCAGTTGGGCATAGTCATTCAGCGTTCGCGATGGAAAGCCTGATTGATGAGCTGGCACATGCAGCAGGTAAAGACCCGCTGGAATATCGCCGCGTATTGCTGAAGGATCACCCGCGTCATTTGGCGGCGCTTAACCTTGCGGCTGAAAAAGCAAATTGGGGCAAGGCTCTGCCAAAAGGCGTATTCCGCGGCATTGCTGTGCATGAGTCTTTTGGCAGCTATGTGGCGCAAGTGGCTGAAATTTCAGTGAATAAAGGTGCAGTTAAAGTGCACCGAGTAGTATGTGCGATTGACTGCGGTTTATCCGTAAATCCGGATTCGCTGGTAGCACAGATGGAATCATCGGTTTCATATGGATTGGGAGCTGCCATGCAAAGTGAGATCACGTTCAAGGACGGTATGGTGCAGCAGTCTAATTTCAATGACTACAAAGTGATGCGCATGGCGGATATGCCTAAAGTTGAGGTACATATCGTGCCAAGCACAGAGAAAATGGGCGGCGTAGGCGAGCCTGCGGTACCGCCAATTGCGCCGGCTGTAACTAATGCGATTTTTGCAGCGACCGGCAAGCGTATCCGCAGTCTGCCGATCGGCGATCAACTGGCGTAATACTTTGAAGTCACTGGATTGGGAAGTATTAACGCGCGCCATTGTATGGCTGGATAGTGGTTACAAAGTACACTTGTTTACAGTAGTGCAGACTTGGGGCTCGGCACCACGTTTGCCGGGCGCTTTGCTCGCGGTGCGTGAAGATGGTCACTTGCTGGGCTCGGTTTCCGGTGGCTGTGTTGAAGATGACTTGGCAGATAAAGCGCGCAATCAGGAATTACCGCAGATACCGTCTGTGATTGAGTATGGTATCAGCAGTAACGATGCGCAGCGTTTTGGCATTCCATGTGGTGGACGCTTGCAGATATTCGTTGAGCCTTTAAATGATTCTGCACAGCTGAAATCTCTGCTGCAAGGCATGGAGCAGCGCAAGTTGATCAGGCGCTCGGTGCAAATTACATCGGGTCGCGCCAGGCTGGCTGAAGTTGAGCCAGAAGGCCCGCCACGCATCGAGGATGACTGGTTTCACAGTTATTTCGGCCCGCAATGGCGCTTGCTGATCATCGGCGCCAATCAACTGGGTTCGGTGCTTGCCAGTATGGCGCAGGTATTGGATTTCGAGGTGCTGATTTGTGATCCAAGACAGGATATGCGCGAGGAGTGGCACGTTGAGGGTGCGAGCTGGGTATACGCGATGCCAGACGATGCTGTGCTTGAAATCAACCCGGATGCTTACACGGCAATCGTTGCGGTGACACATGACCCCAAGCTCGATGACATGGCCTTGCTCGAAGCGCTGAAATCAGATGCGTTTTATGTCGGTGCGCTTGGCTCACAAAAAAATCAGGAAAAGCGCCGCGAACGCATGCGCATGTTTGATCTCCGTGAAGCTGAAATTGCAACACTGCGTGGGCCAGTTGGTTTGCCTATTGGTAGCCGCACACCTGCGGAAATTGCAATTGCTATACTTGCTGAAATGATTCAGGTGCGCGCACAGCAGTCAAAATCGGGTTTGGCATCAGCCAAGTGTGCGGCTTAGCGAATTAGGTAAGCCAGTACTGGCTTACGAGTAATATTGCATCCCCAATGCTGTATTTATAGAAGCGTCGTTAAATCTTGCGGAGTATCGATATCAGCAAGAACCCCGGGGTCGTTGCATTCCAGCAACTCGATATGATCTGCATGGCGTTTAAGTATCGCGCGGGCACCCTCATCACCAGTTAATTGTTCCAGTTCATTGCGAAACTTTGCGCAAAAACCTACCGGGTGCCCGCGCTTACCCTGATAAACGGGTGCTACGATGGCAGCACCTGCATTAGTCGCATGTGCTATTGCCTCGATAGTGTCTGGTTTTATATAAGGCATGTCGGCGAGTGCAATGACAAAGCCGACACTGGATTCACTGAATTGAGCCGAGTAGCGAACTGCGGCCGACAGGCTATCTGCCATCTCCGTCTCTTGCGAGCTACAGAACACGATTTTTAACCCTGCATTCTCTAATAGATTTGCCAGTGCTGTATTTTCAGGCCTGAGCACTGCAATTGTCAGTGGAATTGCCTTGATCAAGTTTTCTGCCGCTGCAACTGCTATTGGCCGCCCATCCGGTAATATTTGCAGGAGTTTATCCGCTGCACCAAATCTGCGGGAGAAGCCTGCAGCCAATAAAATTCCTATCATTAAAACTCCCGTGTATTTAGATATTGGCGCTACGAAATCTATGGAAAAGTGTTTGGTTAACTATTTAACCTGCTGATACTACCCGTATGGGTGGCAGGCTCGGTTTTTGCTATCAGTTGCTTTAACAAGAGGCATATAATCAAATTTTATTGAATCGGTAGTTGCTCGCTCAAGTAGGGCGTCGCCATTATCGTATTGAATTATAAACATAAAAATAATTATATAAGAACGGGGAAAGTTTGAGTAATTGGCCTACAGTGCGCCTGGTGTTGCCAAGCAATATAGCCGGGCTCATTCGCATGCTTGACGTATGCCTCGGTGTGTTTGCGGGCATAAATAAATCATGCGCTGCAATCACACAGCCAATAATGTCCACTAGACAATATTCCTCAAATATATGGCAGATCGCAGAGACTTAAGCATGTATCTGACAATTGTTTCCGCAATTTAGATGGGTGACGAAAAGCGAGCAGAGTATGCTTAGGAACGTATTCATATCGGTTTTAATACTAATGCTGATTGCTTGCAGCAGGCAGCAAGAGGCTGCCTATCAACCGACATTCACCGAAAAATTCCAAGCGCCACTTAAAGAATATGTAGTGAAAGAATATGTGGTGGGTGTGCATCCGCTGCACAATCCCAAGCGATTACTTGAAATCTACGGCCCGATTCTGGATTATGCCAATACGCGAATCCATGAAGCCCACTTCAAGTTAGAGGCAGCGCGCAACTATGAAGAGTTCGATAAAAAACTATATGCCGGATATTATGATTTAGCGATGCCAAACCCCTATCAGACGGTACGCGCTTTCAAGTATGGCTATCGTGTTTTTGCGAAGATGGGAGATGACGAAGAGTTTCGCGGCATTATTCTGGTGCGTAAAGATAGTCGCATTCATGAAGTGACAGACCTCCGGGGCAAAGTTGTTGCTTATCCTGCCAAAACCGCACTTGCTGCCACGATGATGCCGCAGTATTACTTGCATATGCATGGTATAGATGTGAATTCTGATATCGAAAATCATTATGTTGGCTCTCAGGAATCCTCTATATTGAATGTGTTGCGTGGCCATGCCGCAGCAGCTGCAACTTGGCCTTTGCCATGGAAAACTTTCAGTGTTGAATATCCTGAAATGGCAAATCAGCTTGAAGTGAAATGGCAGACCGCGCCATTGCTGAATAACAGCTGGGTAGCACGCAGTGATGTACCTCAGACTGTGGTAGATCTATTCAAGACTCAATTGCTGAGTTTGAATGAAACCGCAGAAGGCAAGCGCATGCTGGAACGGCTGCCGCTTTCCAGATTTGAAGCTGCGACCAACGACAATTATTTGCCAGTTATTACATTTCTCGAGACCTTTTCTAATAGTGTGCGAGAGATCGAATGGTAAGGTTACTGCACTTCTATAGCATGTTGCATGATCGTATCATGGCATTCTGGGAGCATTCGATACGCAGGCAGCTGGTATTGTCATTTGGTCTGGTAACGCTACTGGTAATGACAAGCTTCAGTTATCTGATGTACGTTCAGCAACGAGACTTTTTATATGGTACAGATGCTGACCGGGCTAAAGGCTTGGCCAGAGCGCTGGCTTCAAGCAGTGCTTCATTAGTGCTGACTAATGATATTGCTGGTTTGCAGGAGGTGTTGCAGGGGCTGGTCGATGCGCCAGACCTCAAGTTTGCGCTGGTGCTGTCGCCACAGGGCGAAGTGCTGGGGGCGACGAATCCCAAGCTGATACGACGTTACGTGAATGATGGGATAAGTAAACGATTGCTGGATGTTCCCGCTGAATTCACGACCCTGATCGATGATGATGCGCTTATTGATGTGGCGATGCCAATCAAGGTCAGTAATCGCCATGTAGGCTGGGCACGGGTCGAGATGACGCGGCGGTCATCTAACGCCAATTTGAATCTTCTGCGGGCAACCGGCGTAGGTTTTTCGTTATTGGCAGTCATCGCTTCCTTTGTGTTGGCGGCATGGTTATCCTGGCGCCTGACTGGCAAGTTATACCATTTGATTCATGTAATGAAAGCCGTTGAAAACGGTAACCGACAGTTGCGCTCCCACGTTACTAACAGAGATGAAGTAGGCAAGCTGGCACAAAGTTTTAACCGAATGCTGGATACGCTTAATTATTCGGAGCATGAGTTAGGTCGTATTAACAGGCTGTATGCAGCCTGGACCGAAAGTAGTGAAGTGATTGTGCGGCAAAAAAATGAGGTGTTATTACTGAATAGCATCTGCCAGATTTTAGCAGAACGCGTTCCGTTTGAACTGGTCTGGATCGGCGTACCAGGGGATGACGGCTGGGTACACCCGGTTGCGCTTAGTGGCATCTCTTCAAACTATCTGAAGTTAATCAGAGTCTCCATGGATGCTGCCAAGCATCAAGGCCAAGGCCCGGTTTCAAAAGCCATTATTGCAGGCGTTCATAATGTATTTAACAATTTTCTTGAAGATGCAGATGCTTATTGGTATGACGCTGCGATTAAATTCAATTTTAATTCTGTAGGTGCATTCCCGATTTCACGCGGCGGAAAAGTTTATGGTTGCATTGCCGTTTACTCCAGTGAGCTGAACTTCTTTTCATCTGAGCATATCGATTTGATGAGTGGTTTGGCGGACGATGTTACTTTTGCGCTCGATAATCTTGACCGAGAGCAGCAGCAGCGAACGGCCGCAATTAAACTTGAACAAGCAGCGACTGTATTTGAGTACAGTAAAGAAGGCATTATGGTGACGGATGCCAATAATAAGATTGTTTCCGTGAATCGTAGTTTTGTAGAAATCACCGGTTATGCTGCTGAGGAAGTCATCGGGCAAGACCCGAAAATTCTCTCTTCCGGCTTGCAGTCCCGTGAGTTTTATGAAGGCATGTGGGCAGCTGTTCTAGAAACTGGAAGCTGGCAAGGAGAAATCTGGGACCGTCGTAAAAACGGAGAAGTTTATCCTGAGGCTTTGACGATTATCCGTGTTAAAAATGTGGATGGTGTATTTATTAATCATCTGGCAATTTTTAGTGATATTTCAGAACGCAAGATTGCGCAGGAGCGTATCCAGCAGTTAGCGCATTATGATGTCTTGACCGGTTTGCCAAACCGGGTCTTGTTCAGTGACCGCCTGGAGCAGGCGATTATTTCGGCTCAGCGCAATCATACCAAGATTGCACTACTGTTTCTGGATATTGACCGCTTCAAGCAAATTAACGACACGCTTGGACATGGGGCAGGCGACCTGATGCTGCAAAACGTAGGCCAGCGTCTTCTGAGCTGTGTGCGCGAGCAGGATACAGTTTCCCGCCAAGGCGGTGATGAGTTTATCGTTGTACTTAGTGATGCGGGTATTGCCGGCGCTGAACTGGTCGCGCAGAAAATATTGCAATCTATCATCCAGCCTTATTCAATAGAAGGGCATGATTTGCGCATCACTGCAAGTGTTGGTATTGCTGTATATCCTGATCATGCCCAAGACTCAGAGAGCCTGATTAGATTTGCTGATGTTGCGATGTATCAGGCTAAAGAAAACGGACGTAACTGTTACTTGTCTTTTCATCCAGACATGAATGAGAGTTCTTACGAGCGACTTAAGCTCGAGAACGCGTTGCGCGGTGCGCTGGAACGCAATGAACTGCGTGTCTATTATCAGGCACAGGTGAATTTGCAGAATGGGTCTGTTATCGGCTGTGAGGCTTTGGTACGTTGGCTGCATCCGGAACTGGGCATGATTTACCCTGATAAATTTATTCCGCTTGCAGAAGAAACCGGGCTGATTGTTTCTATCAATCATTGGGTGCTGGAGCAGGCAATTAAACAGTGCCGCGCATGGCGTGATGCAGGCTTTGAATCACTGACGATGTCAGTCAATCTTTCAGCAATGCAATTCAGGCAGCATAATTTGCTACAGCAGGTCAGGGACTTGTTACATAAGTATGATTTGCCGCCTGGAGTGCTTGATCTGGAGCTGACTGAGGGCATCTTGATGCAGGGCGTAGAGCGTACGCTCGCGACCTTGCATGAATTGTCTGCGATGGGCGTTATTCTGTCCTTGGATGATTTTGGTACAGGCTATTCATCATTGTCTTACCTGAAGCGCTTTCCTATCCAACAGCTCAAAATTGATCAGTCCTTTGTACGTGACGTGATCAGTGATGCCAGTGACGCCACCATGGTGCGTACGATTATTTTAATGGCACACAGCCTCAAGCTGGATGTGATAGCCGAAGGCGTTGAGACGCAAGAGCAAGCGTCGTTTTTGATGCAGTGCGGATGCGAGCGTGCTCAGGGCTATCACTTCAGTCCACCAGTAACGGCGCAGGATTTTGAGAAACTGTTGCGATTGGGGCTTGGCAACCCTAGATATGATATGCCTTTGCCTAAACAGCTGAATCTTTAAGCTCCAGTAATCGCGAATGAATCAAGTGTCGCATCAAAGTTACCATAATGAGATGGCAGCTGTTTTTTTAGCGCATTTTGCTTAATTTTGAGCCACTAGTCTCTCGGTCCTAAAAAATCCTGCTTTGTAAGCTCAACGCCATTGTGCCGCAAAATGTTGTATGCCGTAGTGACATGAAAATATACGTTAGGCAGTACCCATTTCAACAGATAATCCTGTCCGCTGAATTTGATGTCTGCTTTGCGTATGGTCATGGTGATGTCGCGGACTTCCCCACCTTCCAGTTGTTGCGGGTTTATCGAGTCCAGAAATGCAACGGTTTTGGCGATACGTGCCTGCAGTTCGGCAAAGCTGGTTTCATTGTCTTCATATTTCGGAATTTCTATCGCAGCCAGTCTGGCACCGGCACCTTTGCTCATGTCCGTCGCAATCTGTACCTGTCGCGTGAGCGGATACATGTCTACAAACAGGCGTGCATTGAGCAGTACCTGATGTTCCACTTTTTTTGCATCCGCATATTGTTCGCCTTTTTCAAGAATCGCAGCCAGATTGCTGAGTGCGCGTTTTAGTGGCGGAATTGTTGCATCATAGATAGATAGCATGTTGTGATTTCCTGTAAATAATTGTTAGAGTTTAACGGATAACTTGACCAAAAGGGGTGATGCAAAGGCGGTGCAGGGATTATAATCGGGCACTAGTTAATCGTGGGCAGCATCAATAAAAATAATAAGCGCGCGTCACTGTGGAGTGATAGCTTGCGAGAAATTTTAAAAATAATTAACTTTTTATATGGAGTGAAGAATGTCTAATATCCCTGCATGCCCACAATGCACCCTCGAAAACACTTACCCGGATGGCGACAATTATGTGTGCGCTGATTGTGGCTTTGAATGGCCGATTGCTAAAACTGCGGAAGATGATGATGCAACTGCAATCATCAAAGATGCTAACGGCAACGTGCTTGCTGATGGTGATGCCGTTGTGCTGATCAAAGACCTCAAAGTGAAGGGTTCATCTACAGTGTTGAAAATGGGCACCAAAGTGAAAAGTATCCGTCTGGTTGGCGGTGACCATGGTGTAGACTGCAAAACAGATTCAGGTAATTTTTTACTGAAAGCCGAGTTTCTGAAGAAAGTTTAGTGTTTGTTATTCAGGTAGTTTGTTGGCTAAATTAAAGGCGAGGTTGATGATGGCAGTGGTACAAATTCAAATGAATAAACCTGAGCAGGTAAAAGGCCTCGCCTTGTTTAATTTAGGTTTTCGGCCATTTTTTCTGGGCGCCGCTGTTTTTGCAGTGCTGTCTATTCTGAGCTGGATAGCAGTCTATACCTCATATAGCACTATTCAGATCAGTAATATCATTCCTAGCCAATGGCATGCGCATGAAATGCTCTATGGCTATGGCATGGCGGTAGTTGCAGGCTTTCTGTTGACCGCGGTTAAAAATTGGACCGGTATACAAACGTCGCATGGCAGGCCTTTGCTGGCTTTATTTGCACTGTGGTGTGTGGCACGCGTGCTGTTTCTGTTCGGTACTGCTTTTCTGGCTTGGGCTGCGCTGGCTGATCTGCTGTTTGGCTTGCTGTTAACTGTTGCTATTGCCCACCCGATTATCAAGGCCAGACAGTGGTCGCAGCTTGCGGTTGTGTCTAAATTACTGCTGCTGTGGGCAGGTAATCTCGTGTTCTATCTCGGCTGCTATAACTTGATCAATAATGGCATGCTGTATGCTATTAACGGCGCGGTATTTCTGTTTATCGGTTTGATTTTAATGATAGGCCGTCGTGTGATTCCATTTTTTATTGAGCGTGGTGTTGCACATCTCGTTACCGCTAAAGTTCAGCTCAGGCAGCATAAATGGCTGGATCTCAGCATTATGGTGTTGTTTATCGGCTTATTTCTCAACGAAATTTTCATTCACGTGGCCGGTTTGTCATCGATGCTGGCGATGGCGCTGTTTGTGCTCAATAGCTACCGCTTATATAACTGGCACGTTTCAGCGCTATGGCGTATGCCGTTACTGTGGAGTCTGTACCTGTCATCCTGGCTGATTAATTTGGGTTTCTTGTTCTATGGCTTGCAGAACCCGCTTGGCATCCCATCTATTTTAACTTTGCACCTGTTTACCATAGGCGGTGTGGGCTTGATGACAGTGGGCATGATGTCGCGCGTGGCGCTCGGACATACCGGCCGTGATATTAAAAGCTTATCACCGTGGATGGCGCTGGCTTTTGCTGCAATTGGCGCGAGTGCTGTGTTTCGTATTATCTTGCCGTTGTTTGCGATGCAGCACTATACGAGCTGGGTCGTCATTTCAGCAGTATTCTGGATTATTGGCTTTGCGGTATTTATGGTGATTTATGCGCCGATACTGTGTAAACCCAGAATTGATGGTGCTTACGGCTAGTTTTCAGAGCTGACTAAATCTTCTGGCTAAGCTTCGTTCACTTTTTCGCGTAGCCATTTTTCCAGTACTACCACGATATAAGCCTGCTCTGCCAGTGTGAGCGCACGACCTTGCGGAATGTGGTGCCATTTTTGTAAACAGCCGCGGCAGCAGCAAGCCGTGGCATGCTGAGCAACAAAAACCGGGTGGCCGCGCATTGGCGTCTGCTTGCCGTCGTTTTCTATGATTGCGGGTGCCAGTCGATTTTGAATAAAATCCTCAGCATGGTCGAGCACTGTAGACATACCTTTTTGCTGCAAATAAGCCATATCTTTGCTGTTTAATTTGAAGCCAGTCCTGAAGGTGGATTTGGATAGAGTTGCAAATAAATCGTCTAAATCACGCATGGCTTTTTGCGCATCGATTAATGCAACTGATGCAGTTCCAGTTTGCGTAATTTGGGTGCAAATTTACTTGTGATGCCGACTACAGATAATGTCATTATGCCGCCAAAAACAACCGATGGTACCAGCCCCATCAGGCGTGCAGCAGTGCCTGATTCAAATGCGCCAAGTTCATTCGACGAGCCTATAAAAATACCGTTGATAGCAGATACCCTGCCGCGCATATTATCCGGCGTAGCCAACTGCATAATGGTCTGGCGCAACACGACAGAAATACCATCAAACATACCGGAAAGCAGCAGTAAGCTTGCAGCTACCCAATAATTCTGGGTCAGGCCAAAGCCGATAATGCATAAACCAAATCCGGCTACTGCACTCAACAGCCAGCGCCCGGCATGCAGATTAATCGGGTGGCGTGTGATCCACAAACCGGTAGCAATTGCTCCCACTGCCGGCGCAGCACGTAGTATGCCCAGGCTTTCCGGTCCTAAGTGGTAAATGTCGTGAATAAAAGCCGGTAGCATGGCAACCGCGCCGCCGAACAGAATCGCGAACATATCCAGCGACATTGCGCCGAGCACGACCTGATTACTGAATACAAAGTTAAGCCCCTCTTTGATACTGGTAAATAATGGTGCGCCTGCCGAGTTTTTAGGTTCATCAACCTTGATTGAAAGCATGGCAATCATTGCCCCCAGGCATAGCGCGCTCGCAACACCATAAGCGATTGTTTTGCTCGCAAACCCGACCAGGAAGCCGCCAATAGCCGGTCCTAATACCAGGCCGGCCTGAAACGCTGTTGTGCCCAAGCTGGCTGCTTTCACAAACTGATTTCTGGGAACGATGATGGCAAATAAGGTGTTGTAGCTTGGCGCGATAAAAGCGCGGGCAAAACCGGTAAAGGCAATTGAGCCATAAATCCATAACGTAGCCTCGCCATTTAACCAGCCAATTGATAGCGCTGTCAGTGTAAATGCGTTGATAAACAGCAGCACAGCAGCTAATGCACCAAACAGCCGGCGCGAGTAATAGTGGTCAACCGCATGCCCCGCTATTAGCGCAGAGGCAAAGTAAGGAATCACTTCAGCCAGGCCGATCAGGCCGAGTGATAATGGGTCACGCGTGATTTCATAAATATGCCAGCCGACGACAACGGCCATAATCTGGTAGGCTAAAGATATTTGGATGCGAAAGGCTAAAAGCTTTGCAAAAGCATAGTTGTGGTATTTGAAAATTTCCATAGCCGATATTATAGGTGCAAACACGGCTTCTAATTTAGCGTAGCATCAAGAATAGCGTGTGCTGTAGAATAGTAATGGTTAGTGCAGTGAATAAGGCAGTAAGCAAACGATGGGTTTTTACCCGGGTTTTGCCGATGAGTCGTCATTGACCTAGTGTGACTCTGCCGATATAGATTAGGCGCACTAACCTTTTGTAAAATTTGCTTTTTATAAAGCCTGAAATTTAGTGATGCTTATTTCGGTACTCGCCACAGATACCAGCTGGCAACTGTGCGGTAAGGACTCCAGACCATGCCGATTTCTGCCATCTGTTTGCGCTTGGGTGCGGTATCTAGTTCTTTCAGCCTTCTGTAACCATCTGAGATGCCAAAATCATCAGCAGGAAGTATGTCCATGCGCTCAAAGGTGAACATCAGCATCATTTCCACAGTCCACCGACCTATGCCCTTGAGGGTGACCAGCTGCTCAATCAAGGCTTCATCGCTCATGGCGTCTGCCACTTCACGCGTAGGTACCAAGCCATTAATCGTACCTTCGGCTATACCTTTAAGCGTCTCGATTTTTCTACCGGAAAACCCAACGCCACGCAGGTCATCGAATTCAGCATCGATGAGTTGTGGCGGTGTTGGAAATGCACCAAAGTGACAAATGAATTTCTTGAGAATCGCATCCCCAGCCTTGGTGCTCAGCTGCTGATAAGCCACGGCACGTACAAGCGCCTCGTATGGTTCGCGTTCTGGTTTTGGGGTGAATGTACATGGCCCCACTGTTTGAATCAAACGGTTCCAGTCTGAATCTATACGCATCAGAAAATGAGATGCCTCGGTATAAAAGTCTGCTGTAGTCATAGTTGAATTATAACGCCAGGTGCCAATCAAATACTGTGGATGCAGTTTCATAACAGGCAGGTACGAACATAATAAACTGATACAAAATAGCAAGAGTAAAGTGAGATAGATGGATTTGTTTGATACCCCAGAAAGCCAGGAAATTTTAAAGGACGTAATTTTATTACGCAGATTTGTTACGCCTGTAGAAAATGAAGTATTGCCGGCATTGGCAGCTGTAATGCAGTTTGCACCGCTCCGCCACATGATGACTCCCGGCGGGCTCGTCATGTCAGTAGCTACAACGAGTTGCGGTGATTTGGGCTGGGTCAGTGATAAGAAAGGGTATCGCTATGCTGCATCCGATCCTTTAACCGGAACCCTTTGGCCGGCAATGCCTGCAAGTTTTAAGTTGCTGGCAGAACAGGCAGCAAGTATGGCAGGGTTTGAAAATTTTGAACCAGACGCCTGTTTGATCAATCGCTATCAGGTTGGTGCGCGCATGGGGCTGCATCAAGATAAAGATGAGCGCGATTTTAGCCAGCCTATCGTTTCTGTATCATTGGGTGTGCCGGCTATGTTTCAAATGGGCGGTTTTGCAAGAGCTGACAAAGCCATGAAGTTGCCGCTTTATCATGGGGATGTATTGGTGTGGGGCGGTGAGTCGCGCCTGCGTTTTCATGGTGTGCTGCCTATTAAAGCAGGCAGCCACCCGGTCTTGGGAAAGTGTCGTATTAATCTGACATTTCGCAAAGCCGGGTGAGAGAGTAGATGAGGCTATAAGTTACTTCAGTTTTAAAGCCAGCTTAATGCGACGCCAGATCTGGCATAGTTTTGAGCCATCCAGCTGATAATGTTTATGCAATGGTTGTTTTACTTCCCAGCTTGCAGTCATGCCGGCAGGAAAGGTAACGAGATCGCCTTTCCCGAAAGTCACAGGGGTACCGCCGGTTGGGGTGATCACGCATTCACCTTCTAAAATATAGGCAATTTCCTGCTCAGGGAATGTCCATGGAAAAACAGAAACTTCTTTTTGCCAGGTTGGCCATTTGCTTACATTAAGTGCATCCAGACGTTGCTGGCTTGGTTTTTTTTCTACGGTGATCTGTGTCATGTGTATTCCTCGTTTAAAAGAGCATTCTATCTCATGCTACTGCAAAGCTGAAACATGATGGTTATTTACAGTATGCGTGCTTATGCGCGTAAAGTAGTAAAATATCGTTTTTAGCCACAATCAACAAATCATGCGCGTCAGTTTAGAGCAAGCAATAGCAGAACTAAAAAAAGGTGAAGTGGTAGCCATACCAACGGAAACTGTTTACGGTTTAGCGGCTGATGCAACTAATGATACTGCGCTGAAGAAGATATTTACCACTAAGCAGCGTCCGGCCGATCATCCGCTGATTGTGCATATCAGTGACATCAGTCAGGTTACAGATTGGGCAACGGATTTTCCTGAGATTGCCGTCAAGTTGGCTAAAGCCTTCTGGCCGGGAGCGTTAACTTTAGTGTTACCGGCCAAATCGCATGTTTCGCGCGTGGTGCGTGGCGATGAGCCCACAGTTGCATTGCGGGTACCTAATCATCCGCTGGCACTTACACTGCTGAAACAAGGTAGCTTAAGTGTTGCTGCACCATCCGCCAATTTGTTCACGCAGCTGAGTCCGACTACTGCGGCGCATGTAGAGGCCGGGCTAGGAGAAGCTATCCCGGTATTGGATGGTGGCGCATGTAACGTGGGCATCGAATCGACTATAGTGAGTGTTGCCGCAGATGGGCAATGGCAGCTGCTACGCCCCGGTATGATCAGCGAGGCTGAAATAGTAAAAGTAGCAGGGTTGCCGCAACGGGCAAAGATTACTTCACTTGAGCACAAAGAGATGCAGCTAACTCCCAAAGTTCCTGGGCAACATGCGCTACATTACTCGCCGCGAACACCACTCTCACTGTTTAAAGATAGGCAGGCCTTGCTTATCACCTGCAATGCTCTGCAAAATACAAATAAAAGCTGTGCGGCATTGTTGATCGGTACGGGGGCTGTGCCTGATTGCCAAGCCATTACTTTGCCTAGCCAGCCAGAAAAAGTAGCAGAACAGCTATATAGTGCACTGCATGCGCTGGATGCGATGAAAGTGAGTCGTTTACTGGTTGAGCTACCCCCTGCCTCAGCAGAATGGATGGCAGTACTTGATCGCTTAACCCGAGCCGGACATCAATAAACGCAAGTAACAAGCTACTATGTAGATTGTTGCCAGATTTTCACTATACGTGTCAAAATGCAATTATAAGTATTAATAAAACCACTCAAAGATAACTGGCTTTTTATATGACCACAAAACCGCATCAATTCATACTCTTATCAGGCCTGTTAGTCTGTTTGTCATCATGCAGCTCAATTAGCTTGAATCCTTTTAGTTCTGATTCTGCCTCGCAGCCCGGAGGCCCGGCCAATGCAACCGAATACGTTTGTGAAGGCAAAGGTCGCTTTCATGTGCGTATGCTGAATAACGGTAATGATGCTTGGCTTATTTACCCGGATCATGAAGTGAATTTACCCAAGTCGGGTGGCGATAATCGCTATAGCAGCGGTGTGATTACGCTGGTGATCAATGGCGCCGAGACGACGCTGAATGACGGTGAAAAAATAGCCTACACTAACTGTAAACCACAAGAAAAAATTAAGTAGTAATCAGCCTTCAGCGCTATCTGCATCTGCTGTCGAAAATAGAATAAGAATCATGTTCGGCAGGCTCTTTGTTACGTCAGGATACAGCCCATCATAGATGTTCGGCGCCATATGCAAACAAACATTTCAACAATCAAACGATTTCTGCTGCCGCTACTGGTGTTAATGGTAGCAGCGCCATTCGTGCTAACTAGCCAGCAGACCTCGCATCAGCTTGCTAATACCCATGCAGTCGCCAAGGAGCAGGCGCAGGCATTAATCCGTCTGCTTAATGTAACGGATGAACTGATCAGTAATCAGGCCGATAATGCTATGCATACACTGAAGGCGCATACCAGCGCTTTAGGTAGACCTGCCTTGGCAGGCTCTGTGAGCTTGGTCAGCAGCGATCTACCAAATCTGCTATTGGGGTCGACTCCCGTTACAAATAATTATGCATTGGTTGATAGTGTCAGTGCGATCAGTGGCGGTACTGCTACCATATTTGTGAAATCTGGTAATAATTTTGTTCGTGTCGCCACTAATGTAAAGCTGCATAACGGTGCGCGGGCTACCGGTACCGTTCTGGATCCGAATGGGAAAGCGGCTGCGGAATTGCGCCAGCGTAAGTCATTCAGCGGTGTTGTTAAAATTCTGGATGAGCCTTATCTCACCCGCTATGAACCGATGCTGAATCAAGCTGGTGCAGTTGTGGGTGCTTACTATGTCGGTTTTAAAGTTGATATGAAAGTTGTACGCGAGAGCGTGCAACATATCAGGCAATTAGACACCGGCTTTGCTGCAATATTGGATGGGGATAATCAAATACGTTTTCTATCCTCGCATATCAGTCGGGATAAAGCTGACACTTTATTGAAATCTCGGCCCGAGAGCTGGGTGTTCATCGAAGAGAAGATCCCGAACTGGGGGTTTAAGTTGATTATTGCCTATTCTGTTAATGAGGCTCGATCAGCAGGTTTATCTAAGTCATGGGCATTTATTATACTGGGCACAACGCTGGGGGCTTTGCTAATTGGCATGATCCTATGGCAGTTGCGCAGACTGATTTTTATGCCATTGGGTGCTGATCCGGCACTAGCCATTGACGTGGTGAAGCGTATTGCAGCCGGTAACCTTGAGGCAGATGATATAGCGGCCAAGCCTAATACACTGATGGCAAATGTGCTGGAGATGCGCAAGAAGTTACGCGAAAGTATGGAAAAGCTGCGCAATAATGCCGAACGTATGCGCTTATCTGCCAGTGTGTTTGACCACGCACATGACGGTATTTTTATTACTGATGCTGAAATGCGTATTCTTGAAGCGAATATTGCGTTTACACAAATTACCGGCCACTCACGAGAAGCCGCTTTAGGAAGCACGCCGCAGCAGCTGGGCTTTGCTATTTATGAGCCGGAATTTTTTGATAAGCGCATGCAACTGTCAGATGATAGTGAATCAAGTGAGTGGCGTGGTGAAACCTGGAACCGGCGTGCCGGGGGCGAGGTTTACCCGGTGTGGCTCGATGTATTTGTTGTGCGCAATGATGCGCAGCAACTTATCAATTATGTGGGATTGTTTTCTGACATAACAGAGGCTAAACAGCACCAGCAGAATCTTGAACGCATGGCCTACCATGATTCATTAACCCAGCTACCCAACCGCACTTTATTATCGGATCGCTTGCATCAGGCTTTCTCCCGAGCTGAGCGTACTGGCGAATTGATGGCAGTTTGCTGTCTTGATCTGGATGGCTTTAAACCTGTGAATGATTCATTAGGCCACGAGGCAGGTGACCATTTGCTTATTCAGCTGGCAGAACGTATGAATAAATGCCTGCGTGAGAGTGACACCGTAGCGCGTACAGGCGGAGATGAGTTTGCCTTGCTGCTAAATGGCATGCTTAATGCGGAAGAGTGCAAATTAACACTGGAGCGATTATTGACTGCCATCAGAGCGCCTTATCTGGTGGCCGGTGAATCTGTCACTATATCGTCAAGCATTGGTTATACCTTGTTTCCGTTTGATCACAGCGAGCCGGACACCCTGTTGCGTCACGCTGATCAGGCCATGTATCAGGCTAAATTGAATGGCGGCAGTTGTGTGCAGCAGTTTGATGCCGAGCATGATCGCGAATTCCGCGATTTGCGACAGGATAAGGAAAGAATTGAAGCTGCGCTGGTAAATAACGAATTCTGTCTCTATTATCAGCCTAAAGTCGATATGCGGCTCGGAAAAGTCGTCGGCATGGAAGCGCTGGTGCGCTGGCAGCATCCGGATATTGGTTTACGGGCGCCGGTAATGTTTCTACCGATGATTGAAAATACTGACTTTTCGATTAAATTAGGAGAGTGGGTGATTCGTCAGGCTCTTGGCCAGATGATCATTTGGCAGAAGCAAGACTTTGATATACAGGTAAGTGTCAACATATCCGCCAGGCACATGATTCAGGAAAACTTTACTGGCAGGTTGGCACAGATATTAAGTGAGTTTCCACAAGTTAATCCTGTCAATATTGAGCTTGAAATCACAGAAACAGCAGCGATTGAAGATGTCTCAGGTGTGGTGCACACCATGAATGGCTGTAAGTTACTTGGCGTGAGTTTCGCGCTGGATGACTTTGGCGTGGGTTATTCATCGCTCACGTATCTCCGCCGCTTGCCGGTTGAAGTGATTAAGATAGATCGTTCATTTGTTTACGACATGCTGCAGGATAGTAATGATCTGGCGATGGTGGCCGGCATTATCAGCTTGGGTCGTGACTTCAGGTGCAAAATTGTTGCAGAAGGGGTGGAAACAGCCGAGCACGGTCTGCAATTGTTGCGCCTAGGCTGTACGGTAGCGCAGGGTTTTGGTATTGCCAAGCCGATGCCTGCGGATAAAGTGAGCACTTGGGTCAAGGCTTATCAGCCCAATGAGATCTGGACGCAGTTAAGCAAGTCTTAATATACCAATAGTGAGTCAAGGCACTTGCTCACTACGTAAAAAGAGCGTAACTTAAAGGTTGCTAAATCTGGTATTTATATGGAGTCAGCCATGGATAACAAATACGGGTTAGGCGGCGCTAAAGTCGCTACAGAACACCATACGCAGCACCATAAAACGGCGCATCCACATCACCCGGTGCACTGTAAGTTCTGCGGCAGTTCAAATCTGGTATTGAGCCCTACTATGCATGATCACTCATGTGCAGATTGTGGCGAATGGCAAAACGACGTACCGCAAGGCTATTCCAGCGGACGCAGTAGTGATTACTGATTTATCTACCGAGATACAGACTTAAATCCCTTCTAATTCAATGGGTATTGCGTGTTGACACCTATCTAGAAACAGCTTTTGGCTTAAAGTTGTTAAATAGTTGTAAATATCTGGCACAAAACTAAAAAAAATCACTTTCTAGTCAATATTTAGCGGATTAGTACGCCAAAAAGCTCTATAATCTTGCGTACAAAAAATCCCTTTCCATTAAACAACTCCAAAAGAGAAGATAAATGACTACGAAAAATGCTGATATTGGCCTAGTTGGCCTAGCCGTTATGGGTCAAAACCTGGCCCTGAATATTGCCGATCACGGCTACACCATTGCGGTATATAACCGTGACCCGAAAAAAATGGTGAATTTCATTGAAGAATGCCAAAAAAATGAGCCATCACACGCAAACGTGGTTGGTCATGCAGATTTAGCTTCATTTGTACTGAGCATCAAACGCCCACGCAAAATTATCTTGCTGGTAAAAGCTGGTAGCGCAACTGACGTGACTATCAATGCATTGCTTCCATTCCTGGAGCAAGGCGACATCATCATCGACGGCGGCAACGCATTGTGGACAGACACTATCCGTCGTGAAAAAGAATTAGCAGCTAAAGGTATCGAATTCATCGGTTCAGGCGTATCTGGCGGTGAAACCGGTGCTCGTTTCGGTCCAAGCCTGATGCCATCAGGCACACGTAAAGCTTGGGCAAGTTTAGAGCCAATCTGGCGTGATATCGCAGCTAAAGTAGACCCAGTGACTGGCGCACCATTAGAAGGCGGCGCACCTGGTAAACCAGTAGTAGGTGGTTTCGCCTGTGCTGAGTACATCGGTCCTGACGGTGCTGGTCACTACGTTAAAATGGTACACAACGGTATCGAATACATCGATATGCAATTGATCTGTGAAGCTTACTGGTTGATGAGAAACCTGTTAGGCATGGAAGCGGATGAAATTGGTAAAGTATTCGCTGAGTGGAACAAAGGCGAGTTATCAAGCTTCTTGATCGAGATTACTGCTGACATCCTGCAACAAAAAGACCCAATGGGTCCTGGCTTCCTCGTGGACAAAATCCTGGATACAGCCGGTCAAAAAGGTACAGGCCAATGGACAGCTGCAAACGCGCTTGAATTAGGCGCACCAGCTAACGCGATTGCTGCTGCTGTTTACGCACGTGCACTTTCAAGTCTGAAAGAAGAACGTGTTGAAGCGAGCAAGATCCTCAAAGGCCCAGCAATCAAACAAGAAACAGATAAAAAAGCAGTGATCGAAGCGATTAAAAACGCATTGTACTGCTCAAAAATCTGCGCATACGCACAAGGCTTCCAATTAATCGACAAAGCACAAGTGGCTTACAACTGGAAACTGAACTTCGGTGAAATTGCACAAATCTGGCGCGGTGGTTGTATCATCCGTGCACGCTTCCTGCAAAAAATCACTGATGCTTATGCATTGAACTCGCGTCTGAAAAACCTGATGTTAGACCCATACTTCACTAACGCGATGAATGATGGTCAAGCCGGCTGGCGTAAAGTGATCGCTTTGGCGGTGACTAACGGTATTCCTGCGCAAGGTTTTGCTGCAGCTTTGGCATATTACGACGGCTACCGCAGTGAGCGTTTACCTGCAAACTTGTTGCAAGGTCAACGTGATTACTTCGGTGCGCACACTTACGAGCGTGTTGATCAACCACGTGGTCAGTTCTACCACCTGGATTGGCCAGAAGCTGGTCGTCCACAACTGGAAGTTTAAGTTAATCGCTTAAATAACAAGTAGTAAACAAAAAAGGGCAGAGTTTCTGCCCTTTTTTTATTTTAAGTAGTCAGCCTATTACCGTATACAGGCAGCTAATAACTATGTTGTAAGTATGGTTTTTTAGAATAGCAGTGTAAAATTCAAGCGGTTAATTTTTTTAAGGCAGCAGCATGACGATTCACGTACAAACATTATTGATTCACTGGGCTGTCATGGCCCTCGCTCTGTGGCTTACCAGCAGCGCACTCAAGGGCATGTCATTTTCCGGCATATTGCCGCTGCTGGCATCAGCATTGCTGCTATGTGCGGCCAATATTATTGTGCGCCCAGCGCTGGCTCTAATACCGCTATCCGCTGCGTCATGGGTGCTGGGTATTGTGCTGCTGATTATTAATGCCTTGCTGATTATGCTCATTGCATCTTTAGTGAAAGGTTTTAATCTTTCAGGGATATGGGCGGCACTGCTTGCTGCTTTGATTATTGCAGTGATTGGAACGCTACTGGAAATGGTGTTGCCGGGTAGCAACCCTTCACTGTTCCATATTCAGCAGTTGATTTTTATTAGACGTTAGGTTTAATTGGATTGTTGGTCTCGCCCGTCGGGCGAGTTTCTTTCTTTTGCTTAGCCGTGCCCGTAAAGGGTATGTCCGCCAAGTGCCCGCTGCTCTGCAGCGACCTTGGCGCCAAAAGAAACCAAAGAAAAGGCTACGCCCATCCGCTTATTTTCTGCGTTGCTCATCTTCATGGGCGGCAATCGAAACTCGCCCTGACAAGCCACATAAAACGTGGCTTGTTGCGGAGCTCAAACAGCCGATTGCTGAATGCTCCCATAAAGCTTGCGCTACTCGACGCGGCTGAAGGGGGAAGTGGGTGAGCTTCCATTGCCCTACAAGACAGATGTAGCTTGCTACATAAAACAAAACCCGGATAAAAATTTAATCTTTATCCGGGTTTGTGTTTAACCTGCTAACTTAATTACTGATGTAGCGTTCTGCTAAACAGATTCAACGCTAACTGGTAGCCAATCATCGCAGTCTGCGGGTCGTAGCGTTCGCCTTCGTCACGCATGAATGCGTGCTGTGCGTTGAACTCATGCCATGTGAATACCATGTTGGCATCGCTCAGTTTTTTGTACACTTCTGCGCGGCCGGGTGCCGGAATGTGCGGGTCTTGTTTGCCCCAGATCATGAGCAGTTCGCCTGAAATGTCTTGCAAGCGTTCCATGCTGTGCTGGCCTGGTTTGTTTGGGATAACTTGTGTGTGCAGGTCAGTTGCGTAGAAGCAGGCAGTACCTTTGATTTCCGGTTGCAGTGCAGCGCGGAATGCGAGGTGGCCGCCGATACAGAAGCCCATGGCGCCAATATTGCCGTTGTACCAGGCTTGTTTTTTAGTGTAAGCAATCATGGCTGCGTTATCTGTGTCGTAGCCTTGTACGTCTTTAGCAGATTTGTCGGCATTGCCTTTGTCGCGGCCTGCGTCGTCGTAGCCAAGTACAGTGCCTATCGCATTCAGTTCATGGAACACTTCCGGTACCAGTACTGCATAGCCGTGGCTAGCCATGATTTTTGCTGCACGTTCAATCGGGCCGGTTTGCTGAAAAATCTCTGAATAAAACAGAATGGTCGGATATTTGCCATCGCCAACCGGGCGGTGGATATAAGTGCGCATTACACCGGTTGGTGTATCGAGGTCTGCAATGTGGCTTTGAATGTTCATGATCAGTTTTCCGGATTGTGTTTCAAATAAACTAAATTCTCGATATTGTACAACGAGGTACGTGCTTTTTTGGCTGATATGCAAAGGTGTACTTAAATAATCTATATAAGGTTTGCTAAGAAGCATGTTAATTTCGTAAAATGTTGTTTTGAAATCTGTTTCTATGTCATTGCGACTACACATCGCTATATTATGATTTGATGTCGCAGGCATGCATTCTTGGCTTAACTCATTACATATAAACCATGTTAATCACAATTAATGGCAAACCCCGCAGTTTTGAAGCTGCTAATCTTTCCGTAGCCGATCTTGTTCAGCACCTTGAGTTGGTCGGTAAGCGTCTGGCGATAGAGCGTAACGGCGAAATTGTGCCGCGCAGCCAGTTCGAGGCTACTCAGTTAGCAGACGGCGATAAGTTGGAGATCGTTGGTGCGGTTGGTGGCGGTTAAATAGTCCCCAGTATTCATTACAGTTGTAAATCAAAGGAATTTGAATTGTCAGATTTATTAAAAATTGCAGATAAAACCTATAAGTCACGTTTACTGGTAGGTACCGGTAAATATAAAGACTTTACCGAAACACGCGCAGCAATTGATGCCAGCGGCGCTGAAATCATTACGGTAGCGATTCGCCGTACCAATATTGGACAGAATGCCGGCGAGCCTTCTTTGCTGGACTTTTTACCGCCGGAAGAATTTACCTATCTGCCAAATACCGCTGGCTGCTATTCAGCGGATGATGCGGTGCGTACTTTACGCTTGGCACGTGAGCTGCTCGATGGCCATAAACTGGTCAAACTGGAAGTACTGGGTGACCCGAACACCTTATACCCGAACATGATGGAAACGCTTGCTGCGGCTAAAACACTGGTGAAAGATGGTTTTGATGTGATGGTGTATTGCTCAGATGATCCAATCATCGCCAAACAGCTGGAAGAAATCGGCTGTGTTGCAGTGATGCCGCTTGCTTCGCTGATCGGTTCCGGCATGGGCATTTTGAACCCGTGGAACTTGCAGATCATTATTGAAAACGCCACAGTGCCTGTACTTGTGGATGCCGGTGTCGGCACTGCTTCTGATGCAGCGATTGCGATGGAGTTAGGTTGCCAGGGCATATTGATGAACACGGCGATTGCTGCTGCGGGTAATCCGGTTTTAATGGCGGGCGCCATGAAAAAAGCGGTTGAGGCAGGCCGTGAAGCTTATCTGGCTGGGCGCATGCCTAAAAAACTATATTCTGCGAGCCCGAGTTCGCCGACTTCTGGTTTGATTAGTTAGTGATTAATGATCATGAGTAATGCTAATCAATATGAATGTTCAGTAAAAGTCGAGGTTTCCTTCTTACCGGAGCAGTCTGATATTGAGCATAACCGTTATGCGTTTGCATACCATGTCACAATTACCAATACTGGCAACATCGCGGCACAATTAATCAGCCGACATTGGATTATTGCCGAGGCTAATGGTGAGCAGCAGGAGGTAAAGGGGCTGGGTGTAGTGGGTGCGCAACCGCTGCTTAATCCGGGTGAGCACTATGCATACAGCAGCGGTACGGTGATCAACACGCCGATGGGTGAAATGTACGGTACCTACCAGATGGTGGCTGAAGACGGCACCAAGTTTGATGCTGTGATTCCGAATTTTCAACTGAATATGCCGCGAGTTTTGCATTAGTTCAGAAACTTAATTCAGAGACCAAGAAAACTCACAAAAATATGAAAATAATTACGCAGGCCACATTGCTGATATTACTAAGCTTATTGGCTACCAGTTGTGCCAATAAGACAGTAAAACCGGTAATTCCACCTGCACCGCCAAAGGTGGTATGTGACTGCCCGGCGGAAAAGCCGCCGGTGCAGATTCCTGAAACCAGCAAGCCTGTTGAGACTAAACTTCCTGATGCAAAAGTTGCAGAATACAGCCTGTTAAAACCATCCCTGTGGGATGAAGTGGATGGTATACAGCTTGATAATTTAAGTCAGGCGTGGCCAGCCTGGATGCAGAGCTGCTCTACTTTAATCAACAAGCCGGTCTGGAAAAATGTATGTACTGCAGCCAACCAGCTCAATGAGCAGGCCGCTAAAAAGCCGTCATCCGAGGCAGTGCAGACCTATTTCAAACAGCACTTCTCTGTTTATAAAACCACGAATGTGGATGGTACTGACAGCGGCATGATTACCGGCTACTATCAGCCCATACTCAAAGGCAGCCGTACCAAGTCTGCGCAATATCCTAACCCTTTATATGCAGCGCCCAACGACTTGATTACCGTGGAGCTGGATAGCCAATTCCCGGAATTAAAATTCAAACGTGTGCGAGGCAGGCTGGTAGGTAACAAACTGGTGCCATATTACAACCGTGCAGAAATCGAGACCGATGCTTCACCGCTTAAAGGCCGTGAATTTATGTACATCGACGACATCATAGATGTGTTCTTTTTGCAGATTCAAGGCTCCGGCTTGGTGCAGCTGGATAATGGTGAGCAGGTGCATGTCGGCTATGCTGACCAGAATGGACATCAATACAATTCCATAGGCCGCTTACTGGTGGAGCGCGGAGAAATGACACTGGCGCAGGCTTCGATGCAGGGTATAAAAAACTGGGCACGCAATAATCTGACAAAACTCAGGGAACTGCTGAATAACAATCCAAGTTATGTGTTTTTCAGGGAGTTGCCAGCTGGTTTGCCTGGCCCACTAGGTGCGCTTGGGGTGCCAATTCTGGGTGAGCGCAGCGTTGCGGTTGATCCAAAATTTGTACCGCTGGGTGCGCCGGTGTTTTTATCTACCACTGAACCCAATAGTAGTAAGCCGCTTAAACGTATGATGATGGCACAGGATACCGGCGGCGCAATCAAAGGCGGCGTACGTGCAGACTTCTTTTGGGGTGCAGGGCCTGACGCGGGTGCCAAAGCCGGTGCCATGAAACAAGCAGGTAAAATATGGGTATTCTTACCTAAGGACTTTGTATTTAACGGTTCTAGTAATGGAATCAATAACGGTACCAATAACGGTTCTGGCAACCAACAAAATCAGGTTAGAAAATAAAACTGTGCTGATATTAGCAGGCAAATAAAAAAGGGTGCCTAGGCACCCTTTTACATGACGCTTAAGAACAAATTACTTGTTCATTACGTACATTGTAACTTCGAAACCGAAACGCATTTCAGTAGCAGCTGGTTTTGTCCACATAGTAATTCTCCTTATTTATAAATTCGTACCGCTAGCGCTTAACAGCATTCGCCTTACGTGAAACAGATAATAAGCCTAAGCTGAAAATGCAACATGACATGAGTCATTAAAACGCCCTAGTGATAATCATGAGAAGCGTCTATGCTTGATTTCTGGGCTTTACTTTTAATTTAGCTTGTACTCTTGAATCTCTTTATCAGTTTTTTGATGCCCTTACGGCCGTATTTACGTTTAAAGGCTACTTTGAAGTCGTATAAATAGAAAGCTAGCTTGATTCTATAGCTGACTTTTCTGCGCATAGTGGCGAGATACAAGCCCAGAAATCGCTCGCGGCCAGCCCAATGCAGTTTGTTACAAATACGTGCCAAGTCAGAAATGCGCTGATTAAGCGGTGCTGGATAGGTATAGAAGCGTGCACGTGCTGTATCAATGAGCGAAAAATGCAGCTGTTTGTCAGCCTGTACTTGTACCAGTATGTTGCCGCCGGATAAATCCCGGAAGAACGTACCTCGATGGTGCATCAAGGACAGGTACTGAGATAACTGTATATAAGTCTCTTCTGCACTGATAGTGATGTTTTTGGCAGCAATATGAAAATCATTATTACCTTTGGCAAAATGCACAAACATCTCGCCAACCGAGCAGTCTGCTGTCACGTAATCACAGATGTAGAAGTTCTGTTTGAGAGAGGTGTCGTCCTTTTTCTCAAAGAAAGCAACCGGTTGTGCCGAATTTATGCCGCGCCGTAATAACTCAACTGTGCCGTTCCAGCTGCGCTTGGCTTTACTCGGTTTGAAGCGGTCAAAAAACTGCTTGTGCGGATACATCTTTACCGGCTGTTTTACTGTTATTCTGCGCTCTGGATTACGTGGATCAGGCAAGGCCCAGATCGCGTTGCGTGCATGGCGCAAGGCATTATTTTTTTCCGGGCTGCTTAAGTTCTGTGGATTGAGCTTCTCTGCCAGTAACACCGCCTCATCTGCATCTTTCGCCAGTATCAAACCGAACCAGTCATTTTGATTGAACGGATAGTATTTAAGGTTTGCAATATGTGCGTGTATTGCCAGATTTTTGGCAAGACTAGCATTCGGCTTCACAGTCACGGTCTGGCTGATTGGCCAGCGCAGATAAATCGGGCTTTCAGTAATAATATGCGTCGCTTCGGCAGGGTGTTCGCCATCACGGTTGATGATTTCTGCCTGCTGTAGATCAGCAGTGTGATAGATATCTTCTAGTAAAGCGACTTTGCCATTGATGGTCCATGCGGCATGAATATTGTGCTGTGCAGTTTGAAAATGGTGAATCTCCAGGCCATTGGTCGTTGCAATGGGGGCTTTGTAAGTAGCGCCTTGCACCATGTTTGCAACTGTTTTCATTGCATAAAAGCTGGGGTGAAGTCTGAAGTTGTCTTGATTGCCATCTACATTTGCATAGTGTGTTACACGTTCCAGTACCGGATACTCGGCATCGGTCAGGCCATCATCAATCAGGCCCTCGCGATGACAGATCATGGCTCCCCAGAATGCCTGATCAAGCGCATCAGAAGCAGCATTGAGTAGCATGTAACGCGCAGCATAGTCGGCTTGTTTCTGTTCACCCTCAGGCAGCATGCGTTCTATGCGGTAAATAGCCCAGAATGCGACAGATGAAATAAAGTGATGAATACCAAAGTCCGTACTGATTTTCTTAAGCAGACGTGCTTTTTTAATCAGGTTATATTTGAACCAAGTGGCCCAGCGGTACTTGAAAATGCGGTGATCAAAGCGTTCTGGCTCAGAAACTCGCTCGCTGAATAGGTTGTCGGTATGTATATCAGGCAACTGATTTCTTGCCTTGAGCATGCTCAGTATGCCGATGTTATAAATCGGCTCAAAGTCAGTGATGTTAGGGCCAGCGAGCGTAATGCCGCGCTGCCTGCTCTCTTTATAGGCAATATCCCAAGCCTTAAAGAATCCTTTTATGTTGTAACCCGCCCAGCGTTTTCTGTTAATGGTCGTGCCGATTTCAAGACGTGCAATCTTGCTGCCAAAGCGCTCCAGTACTTCGCGCACAAAAGCCTGCCACAGTCCCTGCTCGGCTGCGACCCCCATATTTCTGGCGTTGGCAAAAGGCTGTACCAGATGCAGTGTGACCTGGAATTGCTCATCAATCAGACGTTGCAGAAAGCGAGCATTAAAACTTTCCAAGTCGCCGTAGCTGAAGTCGAGGCGCACCTGATTGATAGTCAGCAGTCGCAATTGAGTGATGACGTAGTCATCCATTGCTGGATCTTGCGCTGATGCTACGCAGATACCGACGAAATTGTCAGGCACTTTGTGTTCGGCTGCTGGCAGATGGCCGTGCTTCACATAAAGTTTACCGCTCAGAATATAAGCGAGGCCTTTAAAAATAACTGGCCAGGTCAGCATGCTTGCTTGCTTTTTGTTCATGCTCATAAACTATTGAGGCAGGCGGAAGCGCTGTTCGTTATACAGCAAGTCTGGTAGCAGCACGTTAGCAAGCGCGCGCTGCTCAAGCTCTTTTGCATTCGCAGGCGGGTTAGCCTCTTTTAGCTGCTTGGTTTTTGTGTCGTAAATAGCATGCGCAGGCGCTTTGTCTGAACGCAGCACAACGACTTGATTGCCGACCTTGGTTTCCTCCATCCAGCCGAAATTCGCGTTATATTGCATCATCGCGCGGCCCAGACTGTCGGGAGCAACGCTGGATAAATCGCGCCCTGTCATCGGGTGCTGCGCTTCAATACCCATGAGTGACAGTAAGGTGACTGGCAAATCAATCTGGCTGGCCATGCCTTTGTAGCGTAAGGGTTTGATATCTGCGCCTAGAATCAAGCCAGGAATATGAAAGCGCTCGACCGGTACCAGTGATACACCACGCACGCGGATGTCATGGTCAGCGACGATCAGGAACACGGTATCTTTCCAATATTCACTTTGCTGTGCTTTTTTGAAAAACTCGCCGATCGCGTAGTCAGCATATTTCACCGCGTTGTTATCAGTGCCTTTTGGCTGTTCGTAGAGTTCAATACGGCCATCAGGAAATTCAAACGGCGCATGGTTGGAGGATGAAAATGCCAGTGTGAAAAACGGTTTGCCTGTCTTGTGGTGGGCAAGCAGCTGTTCATGGGTTTTGTTGAGCAAATCTTCATCTGACACGCCCCAGCTGCTCACAAATACCGGGTTTTTATAGTCTTTCTGTTCTACGATATGGTTGAAGCCATTGCCGGTAAAAAAGCTGCGCATATTGTCAAAATGCGATTCGCCGCCGTAAATAAATTCAGTGTTGTAACCACGTTTTTCAAGCAATGCCGCCAGCGTGAAAAAGTTTTTCTGTGATTTTGAAAGCTTCACTGTGCTATCAGCAGGCGTAGGCGCAAAACCGGCGGTCACCGCTTCAATGCCGCGCACAGAGCGTGTACCGGTAGCATAAAGCTGCTCGAACCAGATACCCTGTTCTTTCAGTCGTTCAATATTTGGCGTGACCGGTACGCCACCTAAAGATTCTACAAAGGTTGCCCCCAGACTCTCTTGCAGAATAATCACGAGGTTAAGCGGTTTTTCGCGTTTATGGCTAGGGGTTAAAGTCGTGAGTGTTGGAATATCGGTATCTGTTGCGCCAGTGAGTTTCAGTATTTCTTCGCGCGGCATTTTGCCGTAAATATCACTGGATTTTGTTTCCTTGAGCAAACTGTAGGTCGCATAAACTACTGAGTAACCAGAGTTCAGAACTAGGCTATTCACCATGCTATCTGCTGTAATGGCAAACATAGCCGGGTTGGCAGGGCGGTGACCCAGTGATGAGCGGATACCAAACGCGGTGAGTATAAAAATCAGTGGCCAGATCACCCAGATTTTTTTATTAGACCAGCTTGGCTGCATGCTAAGCCATGGTTTCATGTAGCGATGTGCAGCCCAAGAGGTAAAGATGGCGGAGATCAGTACGGAAAAAATCTCAATTTTGAATCCACGCCAGAGCATGCTGAATACTTCATTCGGATACTTGAGATATTCGACAAAAATACGGTTGGGGCGCACATCGTATTCGTTAATAAAGCCTGGTGTGGATACTTCCAGGAATATTAATAATGTTATGGCAGCCACTACCCAGACATAGGTGAATTTTTGCCAAATTTTGAATAATCGCTGTGTAGCGAGAATTGGTGCCAGTAATAGCGGGATTAAAGCGATCAGTAAAAGTTGAATAATATCAACGCGCACACCTTGTAGCAGAATTTCGATCAATTTACCGGTATTCGCCACACGATCGAACTTCCAGATAACGAGGCCGATACGTGATGCAGAAAGCAAAATCAGCCCCAGTATCAGCATAGCGACAAATGGAGCAAACGGACCTAGCTTGGACGACAGCTGCCAGATTGATTGATGCAGTTTCTTAATCAAAGACATATGTGTGTAGAGTATTGAAATAGATCGCTATTATAAGGTTAAAGCTATAGTTCGTATGCAGTTTAAGGGTTTGATTTTTTTAGACCAATCCAGCTCGCAAACGATTTGTAGTAGGCAGGCTGGCGTGCGCACAGGTAGATCATCACCACGATATTGAGTATTGCTGTGGTTAAAAACAGTTCCGGAATATTTAAGCCCTGATGGAATATCCATAAAGAAAAACCAGCAGATACCACCATGAACAGCGCATTCAGGATATTGGTAGCGGCAATCACTCGGGATTGATGACTCTTTTGGGCGCGTGACTGCACAAATGCATATAGCGGTACGATATAAAATCCGCCGAACAGCCCGATCAGCAAGATGTCCATTATCAGGCGCCAATGACTGAAAATGATATTGCCATGCATATCAATATGCTTATGGATAAACGTCATGTAATCGGCAAGCGTTTGATTATTCCAATGTTCGTGGATATGTGTGCTTGAGTAATATAAGTCTATGCTGAATAGTGTGATACCAATGCTGCCGAATAGCACCAAGCCAAGCTCTACTTTACCTTTGGATAATCTTTCGCATAGCAGGGAGCCAACACCGATGCCGAGCGAGAAAGATGTGAGCAATAGTATAAATACACTTTCATCGCCATGCAGCACGCTTCTGGCAAAACTTGGGAATTGTGCCAGCAAAGTTGCACCGTAAAACCAGAACCAGGAGATGGCAATAATGGCGAGCCATACCGGTTGATGCTGCCAGATGAACTGGATACTGCGGTAGGTTTCGGTAAACGGGTTCCAATTGATTTTTAGCAGCGGTTCCTGTGCCGGGGAGTTCGGTACGCTGCGGCTGTGCCAGTAGCCTAATACTGCGATGATTAAAATAGCTACGCTGGTGATGAGTTCGTGTGGGTGTTGAATCGCAAGCCATGCGCCTAATACTTGCCCGAGCAGAATGGCGACAAAGGTGCCCATTTCTACTATGCCATTGCCGCCCATCAGTTCGTGCTCACCCAGGTGTTGCGGTAGATAGGAGTACTTGACCGGCCCAAACAATGTCGAGTGCATGCCCATCATGAACAGCGCGATTCCCAGTAGCCAGATGTTATGCAGAAAAAAACCGGCACTGGCAAATAGCATGATGCCGATTTCAAAAATCTTCACGAGGCGGATAATTTTCGACTTTTCAAATTTATCTGCCAGCTGACCTGCGGTAGCCGAGAATAGAAAGTACGGCAGAATAAATACTCCGGGCAGAATGGTGACCAGCACGGCAGAGTCAAAGCTGGTGAGACTCGCCGCATGAAATGCAACCAGCGTGATGAGGGCGGTTTTGAACATATTGTCATTAAACGCCCCCCAGAATTGCGTCATGAAAAATGGCCTGAAACGCTTTTCTTTCATCAATTTAAATTGGTTGCTCATGCAGTTCTTTCAGTGGTTATTCCGACAAGCATCTTGCTTGTGCTATTCGTACAATGCCGTTTATATAGCACGAGTGGAGGCATTAATAATAGGATTCATTACGTATTCTCCGCCATATTCTTCAAGGTCACATAATCCGTTTTCCCGGTGCCTAGCAGCGGCAACTCTGCTACTACAATCAACTTTCTGGCAACTGCAAGTTCCGGGTTACCTAATTCTTTGGCACTGTTGCTGAGCTGTTCGCGGCTTAAATCAGCATCAGTAGTAAACAGCAGAATACTTTCGCCGCGCTGCGCATCAATTTGCGTAGTCGCAGCATGCTGGTGCTGCGGCGAGGCATGGTTGGCGATATTCTCTACAGTTTCGAGCGACACCATTTCGCCAGCCACTTTGGCAAAGCGTTTAACGCGGCCTTTAATAAATAAAAAGCCATCTTCATCAATTGTCACAATATCACCGGTGCTATGCCAGCCTTCGTGGCTGGAATCAATCACTCCCGGGTTGTCATGCAGGTAATAGCCCAGCATCACGTTGGGGCCACGCACTGATAGCAATGCGCCGTCTGCTATGCCCGGTACTGGGTCCAGTTTGGATTCCAGCCCCGGTATCAAGGTGCCTACTGAACCTGGCCTGTTGGCCATCGGGGTGTTGACAGCCAAAACTGGTGCACATTCTGTTGCGCCGTAGCCTTCCAGAATGCGAATGCCGAATTTATCTACCCAGGTTTTGCGCACTTCTTCATTGAGCTTTTCGGCACCGGCGACCACGTAACGTAATTTATAAAAATCGTATGGATTGGCAAACTTGGCGTAATTACCTAAAAACGTGCTGGTACCGAATAATACAGTACAGCCACGGTCGTAAATGACTTCCGGAATCACACGGTAGTGCAATGGCGACGGATAGATAAACATACGGCTACCGACAACTAATGGCATGATCGCGCCGCAGGTAAAGCCAAAAGCATGGAACAGCGGTAACACCATCATGAATTTATCCTGCATGGAAAAATCAATAATCGATTTAATCTGTGCAACATTGGCCAGAATCGTGCTGTGAGAATGTACAACGCCTTTGGGTTTGCCCTCAGAGCCCGAAGTAAACAAGACAACGGCAGGATCGTTCGGATTGCTTTTTACAGTAGCAAGTCGAGGGAACCATAATGCAAAACCCAGTAGCCATAGTTTATCCAGCCAGCTGAATTTTGGCCTTAAGTCTTCCAGATAGATAATATTAATGCCTTGTAATCCGGCAATGGTTTCTTCCAATGTTGCGGCTTTGATGAATTCGCGCGAGCTGATAATGGTTTTGACACAGGCTGCCGTGCATGCATTGCGGATACCTGTGTTACCTGCTGTGTAATTGAGCATGGCAGGAATACGTCCGAATGCGCTTAAGCCGAAAATAAGGCAAATCGTGTTAGTGACGTTTGGCATCATGACGCCTACATTTTCGTTCTGCTGTGTGACTTTTTTGCACAGTTTGCCTAATGCCAGGCTCTTTTTCAGCAACTCACCGTAGGTTTCTTCGACCTGACGCATATCTTCTACCAACACTGCGCTACGGCCATAAGTTGAAACTGCATCCAGAAAGGATTGAAACAGAGTGTTGATCTGGGTAGAGCTGAATAGCATATTCTGCATTTCACGACGCATGGCATCGCCGGCCAGTCGGCGGCGTGCTTTTGCGGTAGCCGCCTCTGGCATTGCTATGTGGCGAGTCGGCAAAATAGTGATATTGACTTTGGGAAACAGCTTTTTAACGTGGGACTCAGATAAACGGCTAAAGTAGGAATGCGAGGCCCCTTCAATACGTACCGGCAAAATCATGGCTCCAGTTTTTGCAGCAACGAATCCGGGGCCGTCATAGACTTTCATCAGGGAGCCGGTGAGCGTGATACGACCTTCCGGGAAGATTACTACCGGTTGTCCGGATTCCAGTAGCTTGATCACTTTTTTCATCGCCAGCGGTGAAGATGAGTCAACAGCCAGAAAAGGCGTTAAACGCAGGACTTGCCTGAAAAACCAGTGGTCGAGCACGCTGGTATGCACAACAAAGGTGGCGCGTATCGGCAGAAATAATCCCAGCAGTAAACCATCTAGAAATGATTCATGATTGGCAATTACCAGCAGCTTTCCCTGCTTTGGTAGATTAGAAATGTCGCTGACATTGACTCTGAAAATAATGCGGCAAATCAGTTTTAGAAATCTTGCAATCATGGGTTTACCCTCTTGTTAATATTTCAGGTTTCATTCTTGATATAGTTAAGTACGCGCTGTAAGGCGTCCGCTACTGCTTCGGTATTGATCCAGAAGAACACTTCTTTGCCAACTTTTTCAGAATCAAGCACACCGGATTGATGCAATACTTTTAAATGATGTGTTACCGCGGTGCGGCTAAGTGTTGTGGTGGAAACAATTTGTAGAATGTTCAGTTTCTCACCTTTTTCAAAGGTAAGCAGAATGCGCTGCCTATGCTCATCGCCCAATGCTATAAAAATGGCGGCAGTGTTTTTAAAGTCTACAGGAATGTCGGCAATCAAATTCATAACTATATAATTAGTTATTTAGTTATTTGTGTCAAGTTATTTAATAACGCGACAGGCACAATAAAAAAGGGACGCTTACGCGTCCCTTGAGTTTACTACGGGGTTTATTGCTTTTAACTACTTAGTTAGCTGTGATATGCGCGCTCACCGTGTGCGCTGGTATCTAAACCTTCACGCTCAGATTCTTCAGTTACACGTAAACCAACCAGCATGTCTACAATCTTGAATGCGATTACTGAAACAACCGCTGACAGTACCACTGCAGTGACTACAGCAGTGACCTGGGCAGTCATTTGTGCACCAAAGTCGTAAGCAGCCACACCGTTGGCAACATAATCAACTACACCTGCACCGCCTAAAGCTGGGTTTACGAACACACCGGTAGCCAGAGCACCGAAGATACCGCCGATAGCGTGGATACCGAATACATCTAAGGCATCGTCGTAACCTAACCAGTATTTCACTTTAGCTACGAAGAAGTAGCAGATTGGTGAAACCAGCAAGCCGATCACGATTGCACCCAATGGGCCTACGAAGCCACAAGCTGGAGTAATTGCAACCAAACCTGCTACCGCGCCAGAAGCTGCACCCAACATTGATGGTTTGCCTCTTAATGACCACTCTGTGAATGACCAAGCTAGAGTAGCTGCTGCTGCTGCGATAGTTGTATTAACGAAAGCCAATGCTGCATAACCGTTAGCTTCAAGGTTAGAGCCAGCATTAAAGCCATACCAACCCACCCACAGTAACGCTGCACCAACCATTGTTAAAGTCAGGCTGTGTGGTGTTAACGCTTCTTTGCCGTAGCCGATACGTTTACCAACCATGATTGCACCAACTAAACCTGCAACACCTGCGTTGATGTGAACAACAGTACCACCTGCAAAGTCCAGTGCACCTTTAGCCCACAACCAGCCTGCATTCGCTACTACAGTTTCAAGTGAGGCTGCGTCGGTAATTGCATCAGGACCATCCCAGTACCAAACCATATGTGCCAATGGCAAGTATGAGAATGTGAACCAGATCACCATGAATATCAGAATTGCAGAGAATTTCATGCGTTCAGCAAATGCACCTACGATCAGCGCCGGCGTAATTGCTGCGAAAGTCATTTGGAAAGCAACAAAAGTCAATTCAGGAATATAAACACCTTTACTGAAAGTTGCGCCTAATGACTCAGGTGTGATGCCGGCAAGGAATGCTTTACTCAGGCCGCCAAAGAAAGGACCGCCGCCGGTAAATGCCACGCTGTAACCGTAGATTGCCCACAATACTGACATCAGTGAGAAAATCATGAATACTTGCATGAGCAATGAAAGCATATTTTTCTGACGTACCAAGCCGCCGTAGAACAGGGCTAAACCAGGAATTGCCATCAGCGTTACCATGATGCTAGCTACCAGCATCCATGTAGTATCGCCTTTGTTAGCCACCGGGGCAGGCGCGGCAGCGGCTTCAACCGGAGCTGCTTCTGCGGGTGCAGCAACAGGTGCCGCATCCACTACCGGAGCAGCGTCAGCTGCAGGTACAACTTCTGCTGCAACTGCATCAACTGCAGGTGCGGCATCTTCAGCAAACGTAGTGCTTGTAGCACCAAGGCCCAGCATCATGACCAAGGCAAACATCGAGAGTATTTTTTTCATGTTTATCTCCTTATAAAGCTTCAACGCCGGTTTCACCGGTGCGGATGCGATAAACTTGTTCAAGATTGAATACGAATATTTTGCCGTCACCG
>Ga0207972_100064_pt1 | contig 46192 bp, 27 predicted proteins | sample LakWasMe75_LOW10_2_FD_183903 | JGI IMG/M metagenome (GOLD analysis project Ga0207972, IMG submission 183903) | Freshwater sediment methanotrophic microbial communities from Lake Washington under simulated oxygen tension - Sediment Metagenome... | ecosystem: Environmental > Aquatic > Freshwater >...
TTGCTAGATAGTGGAGAAACCGTTGTAGTGAATCTGACTACACCGACCATTACCGAAGGTACCGCTAGCATCACCACCCCGACCGCGACAGCCACGATTACTGATACCGATGCGCCACCTCCAAATATCCTAGATGGTGTGATGAAAACTAACAGTAATCAAACCAATCAGTTTATTACATTGGGATGGGTTGATCAAAACGACCCTAAGTTTGCCTCTGCGAAAATATATGATTTGAACTTGCAAGGTCAGCAAGGTACAGTTTTGCAGGATGTAGGTTTTGACATTAATCCGGACCGTACTTATTTGGCGACGCTTGAGGCATCATCAGGGACCAAAGCTATTGTTACAGACTTTTCTTTGGAAGGTGTGTTGATTCAGGGGAGCGGTAACGCGCAATTAGAGTTGAATGATACAAGTGCTACCAGTTCAACATCTACTGCATTCACTACCGTGATTAATCCTGACGATGCAACAACGCTAACTTATGATGGTGCATCGGTGCAAGGCAAGTTGTTGTCTACTGATGGCGATGAATTGACTAACGTGCTAGAAGCAGATGCTGATGTTGATAGCGTTAATTATCTATATGGCGCTGGAGGCGGAGATACTTTAACAGGAAGTGCCGGTTCTGAAGTTTTGAATGGCGGTGTTGGAGATGACACTCTGAATGGCATGGGTGGTAATGACATACTTGTTTATGACAGTGTAAATGACGATACTATCAATGGTGGCGATGGATTCGATCTTCTTCGGGTTGATGATGGAGCTTTGGCACTATCACTTCTTGGTTCATCAAGTGCTTCAAATACTCTTAATTCGAATAACAATCTTATTGTTGACTTAGTTGGTAGAGATATTCATAACATTGAAGGGGTCCTGATTACAGAGGAAGCAGGAGCATCAACCTCAGGTCTTGATCCTAATGATGATATTGGTACAACGTTGGTAATTACTGCTCAAGATGTATTTAATTATACTGATAGTGATCATATTCTGTATGTTATGGGGAACCCAGGAGATAAGTTGGATATTGATCTTGGTCAATGGACTACTGATAACCTTGTTGATTCAAGTGGGTTTATTAAATATACCGCAACAGTTGATAGTCAAACAGTAACTTTGATGGTGGAGGATACCAATCAGATCACAGTGGTTTAAGCTAACTCTGCAAGTTTGATAGTAAGAGTCTAGGTGGCTTATACACCTAGACTCTTTATGTTATAAGCATGGGCAATTGACTGAACTTACATACTGTGATTTTTTGATGGCATGCTTTTTTTGTATCATTTTTACAACAATTTACATAATTTAACAAAGTTTCTCATATGTAAATTGCATATACATTAAATAAAGATTTAAATTAGACGTGACCTATAAAAAAACAAAATGAACTATAAGGGGTATTACGTGAATAAAAAACTGATTATCTTAGCAGTGCTTTCTGCATCTCAATTGGGCTTACTTGGCGCTGCAAATGGTACAACAATTTCGGAGGCAGTTAATCAGACGATCAGGACTAATCCAGATGTTTTGATTGATGCTAATCGCAAACTTTCTATTGATGAAGCAGTTAAACAGGCTGAAGGTGGCTACTACCCAAAAATTGATTTTAATTTAGGTTATGGTAACGAGTGGAGTAAAAATATTACTACACGACCCAGACGCGGTGGTGATGACACGCTTACTCGCCGTGAGTCAGGTCTGAGTCTTTCACAGTTGATCTATGATGGCTCTGCAACCCGCAGTGAAGTTGATCGTCAACAAGCGCGATCAAGCTCTGCATCACGCAAGGTGATGGGTACTTCTGAGCAAATAGGTTTAAAGGCGATTGAGGCTTATTTAAACGTGCTGCGACGTACTGAGTTGCTTAAGTTAGCGCAGGCTAATCTTGATGTTCATGAAAAAACATTTACCCAGATTAGAATTCGTAGTGAAGGCGGCATTGGACGTAAGGCCGACCTGGATCAGGCACAAGCCAGGTTGTCACTTTCTCAAGCTAACGTAGCTTCTGCGGAAGCAAATTTACGCGAAGCTAACATTGCATATAACCGTGTTGTTGGTGTGATGCCTGATTCTTTAGTTAAGCCAGAAGCGACTGAAGCTCCGGCAAGTGTTGACGAGGCATTAAATGTGTCTCTGGAAAGCAACCCGATCTTACGCTCTGCAATGGCTGATATTGAGGCTGCACAGGCACAGAACAGAACGGCTGAGTCTTTGTTGAAACCACGTTTACATTTAGAGCTTGGCACTAGTTTTAACAATGATCTGGACGGTGTTAATTATAAAAATAACGATGCCTACGCTATGTTGCGCATGCGTTATAACCTGTTTAATGGTGGATCAGATGTTGCCAAGATCGCAGAAACCACGATTCAGATTCAAGAGGCTACTGAAGTTTTCCATCGCACGCAGCGTCAGGTAGAAGAAAGCTTGCGCCTGTCATGGAACTCTATGGTGACAGCACAGGATCGCTTGCCAAAACTTTTGGCAACTGCTGAGGCAGCTGCACGTACACGTGATGGTTATGCGCAACAATTTAATTTAGGTCAACGTACATTGCTCGACTTACTAGATTCAGAAAATGAGCTTTATATTGGACGTTCAAACTATCTTGATGCACAGTATATTGATCTGTTCTCTCGTTACCGTTTAATGGCTGACATGGGTAAACTTCTTGGTACACTTGGTGTTGACCCAAGAGAAGAATCTAAAGAAGTTGCTGCAAAATAATTTATATAAGGTAATGGTAAAGCATGACGCCTAATACTTTAGTAAGTGAGACGATAGTACAGCGAGAGTAATTTTTTAAAAAACCGGATTTAATGGTCCGGTTTTTTTATGTGTGTTATTCGCTTAAGTTTTGAAAATATGCTCAAATAGATAATGCCTCATCGCATCACATTAAGACTTATTGCACCGTATCTACGTCTAACTGCCGTAGTTTGTTTATTGGGTGTATCACTATTGCTGCCAGCGGTGGTTGGCGATAGTTTCAATGTATCTATTTCGGATAAGCAGTTTGTAGCGATTGAAGCAAAGTATAAAGAGTTAGGGCGTAAACGTGTTGCTGATTGGGTGCAATTGGTGAATACCAGCCAGGGTAAATCTACAAGAGATAAACTAGTGCTAGTAAATGATTTTTTTAATCAGAATGTACTCTGGGTATCAGACTACGACCATTATGGTGTTGCGGATTACTGGTCTACGCCGCTGGAAACGATTGCATCAGGCGGCGGGGATTGTGAGGATTTTTCAATTGCTAAATATTTCACATTAATCGCGTTAAATGTGCCGATGGAGAAGCTGACAATTACCTATGTTAAGGCTGACACCCCTAACCCCATAAACCGTTCGCACATGGTGTTAACCTATTATGAGAAGCCCGCAGCAGTACCATTAGTTTTAGATAACCTTAACCCTGAGATTAAATTGGCGACAGAACGAAAAGACCTTGCTCCTGTGTATACGTTTAACGGGCAGGGGTTGTGGCTGGCGAAAGAACGTGCTGCAGGTAAAAGCGGGTCAAGCAGCGCAAGTAATATCGCATTGTGGCGTCAAATGACGTCGCGTATGGGTAAGGAGTTCGAGTGAAACATGCAAAGGAATCAAGATGACGTTACTTAAGCAGCTTTTAGCGATGATAGTCTTGCTTTTTACTATGCTATTTATAGGTTCATTTTCACTTAGCATAGAAAATACGCGCAGTTATTTAAACAATCAATTGCGTACGATTTCTCAGGATACTGCAACATCACTAGGCATGTCATTGTCTCCGCATATTAGCGAACATGATTATGTGATGGTGGAGCGCATGGTCAGTGCTGTTTCAGATAGCGGTTACTATCGTCAGGTACTTATTACTGATGTTGAAGGTAAAACTATCATCAACAAAACACAGCAGGTCAATCTGGATGATGTGCCGGACTGGTTCATTAATATGTTCAAACTTGATACGCCGCAAGGTGAAGCTTTGATCATGGCGGGCTGGCAGCAGGCCGGCATGGTCAAGGTACTAGTGAATCCAGGCTATGCCTATATGGCGCTGTGGACGAGTGCCATACAGTCTTTTCTGTGGTTTGCCGGTATGTCGGTACTGGCGTCTGTTTTAGGAGTCATTGCTTTACATTACATTCTCAATCCTTTACGCAAGGTTGAGGCGCAGGCACGTGCAATTTGCGACCGAGAGTATCCAATTCAGACCAAACTGCCGTGGACCATTGAATTACGCAGCGTGGTTGAAGCGATGAACCGCATGACAAACAAGGTCAGGCATATGTTCGAGGAGCAGGCGGCTTCTATTGAACGCCTGCGCTCAGAAAACTATCTTGATAGTTTGACTAACCTCGCTAACCGGCGCTATTTCGATATGCAGCTTGGTCATCTCATTAAAGCTGGTGAGCATGGTGCGGTAATTCTTCTTGAGCTGAAAAACTTTAAAGAATACAACAGGAAACGTGGCTTTCAAGCTGGTGATGAACTGCTGCGCAACACTGCAAGTTTTATCAATGCGATCTGCAAAGCCCAGCCAAATCAAGAGTATTTTGTGGCGCATTTATCTGGTGCAAGTTTTGCCATTGTGATCAGTAATGTGGATGAACAGGAAGCAAGAGACCTAGGTGACAGAATTGCGCGCTCATTGCCTAGATTTAAAGAGCGTGGTCTGGTTGAGTCTGACGAGGTTGGGCACGTTGGTATCGCACTATTTAGTAATGAAACTTATGGTGAAGTGATGTCAGCAACCGATCTGGCACTGCGTACCGCGCAGCAGGCAGGCCCCAATGCAATGTATTTAGTGGTGCCATCCAAGTCTGTAGCAAGCGTAGTGAATACATCAACCCATTGGGGTGAAGTGCTTAGAGACGCGTTGCAGAACAATCGCTTGTCTTTGCTAATGCAACCGGTTAAGGATGCTGCGGCCTCTATATTGCATTATGAAGCACTCATGAGGTTGACTGATGCTAAAGGTGAAATGATTCCGGCTATGATTTATACGCAAATGGCTAACAGGCATGGCCTTGCGATGGATTTCGATAAGTTGATGGTTGCTGAGGTACTTTCTAGACTGGTTGCCAAGCGTTATGGGGATATCCCGATAGCCGTCAATATTTTCCCATCCAGTGTTCAAAATAATGCTTTTGTTGATTGGCTATGCTCTGAACTGGCAAAAAATCCTGAGGCTGCTACAAGGCTGCTGATTGAGGTTCCAGAATATGGTGTACTCGAGAATATTGATGCACTGCGAGAGTTTATTAAAAAACTTGCGGCTTACGGTACGCGCGTTGGCCTTGATCATTTTGGCAGAGGGTTCACTTCATTTGGTTACCTTAGCAAGCTCAAACTTGATTATATTAAGATTGATGGTGGGTACGTACATGGCATTGTCGATAACAAAGACAACCAGTTCCTGATTGAATCTGTGGCCAAGGTTGCGCATGGCCTTGATATTAAAGTGTACGGTGTTTCTGTAGAGGATGCAGATCAATGGAAATTGCTCATTGAATTACACGTGGATGGGGTGCTGGGGTACGGAGTAGGGCACCCGGAAGATATTTAATTATGACTGCTGAATCAGATAAAACAACATTTGGCTTTGTACAATCATTAATAAGAATGATGTTAATCATAGCCACATCTTTTCAAGGCATGTTATGGCAATAAAATACATGTCAATGAGTCCGTTTGTCAGATATACATGGACTTCCATCTGGCTGCTCATAGCTATCGCAATTTATTTTGTGTCGCATGTAATGCTGGAAAAGAAGATCGATGATGCCAAAGGGATCCGATATCAATCCGTGTTGTTGTTGAGTGAGTATCGTCAGTCTTTGGATGATCAGAGAAGAATGGCGTTAACCTATGTTGCAACAGCTAATCCGGTTTATAAAAAGCAATATCAGAATATTGTAGATATTCGCGAAGGTCATCAGGTTAGGCCTGAAAAATACAATCAACCTTATCTGGGTTTTGTTATCAAAAATAGAATGTCTGCTGAGCGGCCGATAGCATTGCTTGATTTAATTAGCTACGAAGGCTTTTCAAAGCAGGAGTATCAAAAGCTTAAACTTGCTGATTCCAGATTTACCGATATCAACACTACCGAACTTAACGCGATGCGATTGATTGAAGCAACTGGCGCAGATGTTGATGTTAGGCGCGCCAGAGCAACTCAGATGCTACAGGATGAAAGCTATCAGCAGGCAATTGCCAGCATCATGAAGTCGATTAACGATGTCAGCGCAACGGTCACCGAGCGTAGCTTGAATGCAGCAAAGTCTGCGGAAACGTTTTCTGAAATTCTGAAAATTTTGGCCATATTATTTACTTTCGCCTTTGTATTTACTGGCAGAAAGGCTTATTTGGCATTGAAGGCGCAATTGGGAGGCTCTGTAGACGATGTACATAAGCACGTAACTAGAATAAGTAATGGAAATTTATTGCATGCCGATACTGTTACAGATGAAATGGACAATAGTGCATTGGCATGTTTAGCAAGAATGCAGGCCAGCTTGATCGAAAAAAATCGTGAACAGAAAAGATCTGAAAAATACGAGCATCTGCGCAATGTTATTTTTGAACAACTTGCAAGCGATGAGCCACTGCCTAATATCCTTAAAGTGATCGTACGCGGGGTCGAAAAACTTAATCCAGAAATGACCTGCACCGTCATGCTGTTAGATCCTGAGAGTAAATTTTTCAGTAAATGCGTTGCAAATAACCTGCCAATTTTCTTTAGAACAGCCATTAGCCGTGTTGAAATAGGCGTAGGGTTCGGCTCATGTTCTGCAGCTGTGTTTACCGGCGATCGTGTTGTTGTTGAAAATATTGCTACACATCCATATTGGATTTCGCTGAAAGATTTAGCGATGCAGGCTCGATTTGGTGCTTGCTGCTCACAGCCAGTCCGCTCATCATCCGGAGAGTTGCTGGGTACGTTTGCGATATATCACAATGAGCCGCATGAGCACTCCAAGTTCGACCTTTCTATTCTTGAGCAATCTGCCCGGCTGGCTGGAATTGCGATCGAGCGTAAGATGATTGAACAGAACCTGCAGATTGCTGCCATCGCTTTTGAATCTCAAGAGGGTATGTTGGTAACTGATGCCAACAGGGTAATACTCAGGGTAAATAGTGCCTGTACCCAAATCACCGGATACTCTGAAGATGAGATCATAGGAAAACATCCAGGTATGCTCAGCTCCGGTCGCCATGATATGGATTTTTACGCGAGCATGTGGGAAAGCATTGTCAATACCGGCTCATGGGAAGGCGAAGTTTGGAACCGGCGTAAAAATGGTGAGGTATACCCAGCACATCTCACCTTTACCGCAGTAAAAGGACGCGATGGCGCGACAGTAAACTACGTTGCAACACTAGTTGATATTACTTCACGTAAATCAGCTGAAGAAGAAATCCAGCATTTAGCCTATTATGACTCACTGACTGGTTTGCCAAACCGTCGACTGTTGATGGATCGTTTAAGTCAGGCACTTGTCACCAGCGCCAGAGGCAAAGGTGGTGGTGCTATTCTGTTTCTTGATCTTGACCATTTTAAGACACTGAATGATACGCTCGGTCATGACGTGGGTGATTTGTTATTGAAGCAAGTTTCGGAAAGACTCACTTCGTGCGTGCGAGAAGGTGATACCGTTGCCCGTATTGGCGGTGATGAATTTGTCATCATGCTGGAAGGTCTCAGTGACTCTATATTTGAAGCTGCCAGACAAGCGGAAATTATTTGTGAAAAGATTTTAAACGTTCTCAATCAGGCCTATCACCTGAATACATACGAGTATCATAGTACCACCAGCATTGGTGCTACATTGTTCAGCGGCCACGAAGTAGGCTCGGATGAACTTCTCAAACAGGCTGATATTGCCATGTATCAGTCCAAAACGGCGGGGCGTAATGCAATACGATTCTTTGATCCTGTCATGCAGGAGGTTATCAATAACCGAGCTGTGCTTGAAAGGGAATTGCATAAGGCTTTCGATAACGACCAGTTCCAGTTGCACTACCAGCTTCAGGTTAACAATTTAGGTCAGGCATTGGGCGCAGAAGCGTTAATCCGCTGGATGCACCCCGAACGCGGCATGGTGTTGCCTTTCCATTTCATCTCGCTAGCTGAAGAAATCGGCTTGATCTTGCCAATCGGCAAATGGGTGATCGAAACTGCATGCGCTCAGTTGAAAGTCTGGCAGCAGAGTACATTCACCAAAGATATCGTATTATCAATTAATGTCAGCGCAAAACAGTTCCGTCAGGCTGACTTTGTTGAGCAAGTGCAGGATGCTGTGAATCGTCATGGCATTAATCCATCATTACTTAAGCTGGAACTTACCGAAAGCCTGTTGCTGGATGATGTAGAGGAAATTATTGTGACAATGACTACGTTGAGAGAAATTGGTGTCCAGTTCTCCCTCGATGATTTTGGTACCGGCTATTCATCATTAATGTATCTTAAACGCTTGCCACTGAATCAACTGAAAATCGATCAATCTTTTGTACGTGATTTGATCACAGATGTCAGCGATCAGGCGATTGTGCATACCATCATTGCGATGGCAAAAAGCTTAAGCCTGGATATTATTGCTGAAGGCGTAGAGACCGAGGAACAGCTGCAATTCCTGCTCAATAAAGGGTGTACATCTTACCAAGGTTATTTGTTCAGCAGACCTCTACCAATTGTGCAGTTCGAAGAATTGCTGAAAATGCGGGGTTATGAGGCGGAACAGCTTGCTGTATCGTCTTAATTCTATAACTGGTAGCAAATGTTAGCAGCCAACATGCTTGAATTAGCTCGAAGCTAATTCAAGCATGTGCCGTTAGAATTTCTTTTCCAGCGCATCCCATCTTGTAATTTTATTTTCTATTTCGGTAGCAATTTCGTCTAAACGTGTCTGCAATGTTTTTATTACGGCAGCATTTGAATAGTTTTCCGGTTTTATGAGCTCTGCATTGATACTGGCTTGTTCGTTTTCAAGTTTATCAATGGCTAGCGGAAGCTCTTCCAGCTCTTTTTGTTCTTTAAAGCTCAGTTTCGATGCTGCCGATTTTGATGCAGGCTGGTTTGCGTTTGCAGATACAGCAGATTGTTTGGCTTTAGCCTGCTGAGCATTATTGGTCGCTTTTTCATCCTCGATGCGTTTTTGCGTATAGCGTTGCCAGTCGTCATAACCACCACCGAATTCTGTCAGTTTGCCATTGCCTTCAAACGCAATGACCTGTGTCACAGTGTTTTCGAGGAAAGCACGGTCATGGCTGACAAGGAATAAGGTGCCATTAAAGTCCTGTAGCAGGTTTTCCAGCAGTTCAAGTGTGTCAATATCCAGGTCGTTGGTGGGTTCATCCAGCACCAGAATATTGGCAGGCCTTGCGAACAGGCGTGCCAGTAGTAAACGGTTACGTTCGCCGCCGGAAAGTGATTTGACTGGTGAGCGTGAGCGTTGTGGCGGGAACAGAAAGTCTTCCAGATAACTGATGACATGTTTGCGTTCGTTGCCGATTTCCACAAAGTCAGAACCCGGGCTGATCGTGTCAGCTAAAGTCGCTTCTTCGTTCAGTTGTTCACGCATCTGGTCAAAATAAGCAACGCTTTGTTTACTGCCACGTTCAATATGGCCGCTATCCGCCTCAATCTCGCCCAGAATCAGTTTGAGCAGTGTGGTTTTGCCGATACCGTTCGGGCCCAGTAAGCCGATTTTATCGCCACGTAAAATACGCGTACTGAAATCTTTAATCAGCACTTTGTCGCCATAGCCTTTGCTGACGTTTTCCAGTTCGGCGATCAGTTTACCGCTGCGTTCACCGGCATCCACATTGAGTTTTACATTACCCTGACGTTCACGGCGTGCGGCACGTTCCAGTCGCAACGATTCCAGGCGGCGTACGCGGCCTTCATTACGTGTGCGGCGTGCTTTGATGCCTTGGCGTATCCATACTTCTTCCTGCGCCAGGAATTTATCAAATTTTGCAGCATGGGTTTCTTCAACTGCTAATAATTCTTCTTTTTTAGCCTGGTACTGGGTGAAGTTACCCGTGAAGTCTGTCAGTTTGCCGCGATCCAGTTCGGTGATACGTGTTGCCAGCCTATCCAGAAAGCGTCGGTCATGGGTAATAAACAGCACACTGCCGTTAAAACCCAGCAGCAAATCTTCCAGCCACTCAATTGCGCTTAAATCCAGATGGTTGGTCGGTTCATCCAGCAGCAATACCTCAGGCTCGGCAACCAATGCGCGACCCAATGCTACGCGTTTGCGCCAACCGCCAGACAGTGTGCTGATTAGTGCATCGGCATCCAGATTCAAGCGGCTTAATACGGCCTCAACGCGTGATTGTGCAGCCCAGCCATTATGAGCATCAAGGTCATGCTGCAATGCCTGCATGCGAGTCATAAGTGCATCTATATCTGTATCCGGCATGCCCATGTCGTGCGTAACTTGGTGATAGTCGACAATGGTTTGCTGTAAGTTGCCCAAGCCTTCAGACACCGCTTCAAATACGGTATGTGTGGCGTCAAGCTCCGGCTCTTGCGGAACATAGACGACACGTGCGCCAGGGTCGCGCCATACTGTGCCGTCATCCAGTTTTGAGGTGCCAGCAATGACTTTCAGCAGGCTGGACTTACCGGCACCGTTACGGCCGATCAGCCCGACGCGCTCGCCGGCATCGAGTTGAAAGGATGCATGGTCGAGCAGGGCGTGATGGCCGTAGGCAAGTGAGGCGTTATCTAAGGTGATGTACGGCATGTGTAACTTTCAAATATTTTTGTATGGTTGCGGCTATTGCCGGCTTAAGTATCTTAAAAACTATTAATTCTTTCCCAGCATGGCTCTGATGTTGGCCATTTTGGATTTACCGAAATCTTTACTGGCTTCCGGGTCTTTATTGAACGGATTGCCAAAATGGCGTACGTCATCTTTAGGGATCTCTGCAATGAAGCGGCTAGGTTCGCACATTTCCATTTCACCCGCACGTTTACGCTTTTTGCACCATGAGATATTCAATGATTTTTGCGCGCGTGTAATGCCTACGTACATCAGGCGACGCTCTTCTTCAATCTTGCCATTATCTACGCTTTCGCGATGCGGCAAGATGCCTTCTTCACAGCCGATCAGAAACACATGGCCAAACTCCAAGCCTTTGGAGGCATGCAGCGTAGATAGTTTTACCGCATCCGGCTCGCCATTTTCGCGGCCTTCAAGCATACTCATCAGTGACACCATCTGTGTCAGTTCCAGCAGGTTTTTACCATCGGTTTCATTGCCATATTCAGTACTTGGCTCACCTTTTTTAGTCAGCCAGCCAATGAAGTCCAATACGTTAGCCCATTTAACTTCGGCAGCACGCTGTTCTTCGCTATCGTACAGAAACGCCTCATATTGAATTGCCGCCAGCAGATCATTCAATACATCGCCAGCCGGGTCGCGTACGGCTCTATCTTGCAGCTTATTGATATATTGGCAAAAATTAAGTAGATCTTCCAGCTGTTTGTTGCCGATTTCACTTTGAAAACCGCCTTCAAATGCCGCAGCAAACAGTGATATTTTGTGTGTGCTGGCATACTCGCCTAAACGTTCCAGCGTGGTGTTGCCGATGCCTTTTTTAGGCGTGGTCGCAGCGCGGATAAACGCAGGGTCATCGTCTTCATTTGCAATCAATCTCAAGTAGCTGATCAGATCCTTGATTTCAGCTTTATCAAAAAAAGATTGTCCGCCCGACACCGTGTAGGGGATTTTCTGGTTGCGTAAATGCTGCTCAAGAATACGTGCCTGATGGTTGCCGCGGTAGAGGATGGCATAATCTTTATAATAGGTGCGATTCTCAAACTTGTGCGCCTGCAGCTTCATCACAACGCTTTCTGCCTCGTGCTCTTCGCTCATGGCTGCTGTAATCTGAATCATGTCACCGGTGCCATGCTCACTCCACAGTTTTTTCTCGAACAGTTTCGGGTTATTGCTGATGACCTGATTGGCGGCACGCAGAATGCGCACCGTAGAGCGGTAATTCTGTTCCAGCTTAATTACTTTAAGCTTGCTGAAGTCGGTAGTGAGCTGGCGCAGGTTTTCCACATCAGCACCACGCCAGCCGTAGATGGCCTGGTCATCATCACCCACAGCGGTAAACTGGCCGCGTACACCGGTGAGCATCTTCACCAGCTTGTACTGGCAGGCATTGGTATCCTGATATTCGTCAATCAGCAGGTATTGCAGTTTGCGCTGCCATTTATTTAACGCTTCTTCATGCTGCTCGAATAACTCAACCGGCAGTTTGATCAAGTCATCAAAATCTACTGCTTGATACGCTTTGAGTGTTTGCTGGTAGATTTGATACACCTTGGCTGCCGCTACGGTAAGGTCTTCATCAGCCTGCGCTTTGGCCTGATCCGGATTAATGAAAGCATTTTTCCAGCTGGAGATCTGCCACTGCGTCTTGCGCAGCAGTTGTTTATCGGTTGTCGCCAGTACGTCAGCCAGAATCTTGAAGCTATCGGATGAATCAAGAATAGAGAACTGCGGCTTATAACCAAGCAAGGCTGCCTCGGCGCGCAGCATTTGCAGGCCCAGCGAGTGGAATGTTGCAATAGTCAAGCCTTTGATGTTTGTACCCTGCATCAGCTTACTTACACGCTCCTGCATTTCAAGTGCGGCTTTATTGGTAAAGGTAATTGCGGCAATTTCTTTCGGGCTGTAATCCGCTTCTTTAATCAGGTAACTGATTTTCTGGGTGATCACGCGGGTTTTGCCGCTACCAGCACCCGCGAGTACCAATAGTGGACCATCAAGATATTTTACTGCCTCGCGTTGAGGCGTATTCATAGAGTTAAGCATTGCTGGGGTCTTACTGTGGTGTGTCTGTTGTGCTGTCGTTATCTAAAGCGCTATCTGAGCTGCTATCGGACGTGTCTGCTTGTTCAGTTTGTTCTGGTTTTGTATGTGCAATCATTTCAACTCTTGAGCTTGGTGATTCCAGACTCACGCGGCCAATAGCGCCACTGCGGTAATCGGTAAGAAAAGCAACCGCTGTTTTTTCCATATCCCATAGCCCATCATGGCGTTTGTATGAGCGGCGTTTGGCAATCGCTTCCAGCAAATCCACGCCATCCATCTTGGTCACATCCAGCTTCATTGCATCCAGTTTATAGCGAACATTAAGCAGCGCGGGGTAGGTTTTGAGCAGGTTGTTCGCTAGAAATGTGGCTACATCTTCATCAATGACTGCATTACGGCCAATGGCATGGCTGGCAGCCAGCATGTAGCCATCGGATTCGTAAGCAATTCTTGGCCACATCATACCCGGTGTATCGGTGATGCTCATGGTGTCATCAATATCAAAACGCTGCTGGCTTTTAGTGACTGCAGGTTCATCGCCTACTTTCGCCACACGGCGGTTGAGCAGGGCGTTCATGAGTGTGGATTTACCTACGTTCGGAATACCCATAATCAGCATGCGCAAGGGTTTTAAGTGTGAGCCACGGTGCGGTGCAATTTTGCGGCAGATTGCAGGAATTTTTTTGACATCACCGGGTTTCTTGCATGAAAGCGCCACGGCTTTGGTATTAGGCTGCGCATTAAAATAATTAAGCCATGCTTGCGTGATGTCAGGGTCGGCAAGATCAGCCTTATTTAAAATTTTGAGCTGCGGACGCTGGCGGAACAGGCGCATCTCGTCAATCATCGGATTGTGGCTGGCAGCAGGCACGCGCGCATCCAGCACCTCAATCACCATGTCGGTAAACTCCATGGTTTCTTCGGCTTTTTTACGTGCTTGGGTCATATGACCCGGATACCATTGAATCGCCATCTATTTCATTCCTTCATTAATTCTGACTTTGTTGCCTGCGCCTGGCGTATGAATAATGCGCTTTAGCGCATATATTCTACGGACAAGCCAATTACTGGTTTGTCGTGCTATACGCACTGCCTTCGGCTTGTCGCCTCATCATCTCTAGATGATGAAACGAAATTCAGGTTATTGCTATGGTCGCTATTTTAGCATTGAGTGCTCTAATTCAAATTTTTATCTGCGTTAATCAGTGAGAATCAGCGGCCAAATTGTTTTTGATTTAAAATGCGCGTATGACACTTATCCCAGAAATAAAACCTAATCAATCAATAGAACTGCTCAAAGAGCTGCATATTCTTACGCGTGACGGTAAGCTTAATCAGGATAGCCGCCGCAAGCTGAAGCAGGTCTATCATCTGGTTAATTTTATTGAACCTTTGTTTAATGATGTATTAGCTGGCAATCCAAATCCGGTGCTGGTTGATCATGGGGCAGGTAAGTCCTATCTCGGTTTTATTCTGTATGACCTGTTGTTAAAGTTGTTAAGCTCAGGTGAGGTGATCGGTATCGAAACACGTGCAGAGTTGGTGGAGCGTTCGAAGGCGCTGGCTGCCCAGCTTGGGTTTGAACGTATGCACTTTGAACATCTGACTGTAGAGGAGTCCATCTCCTCACCAGCTATTCCAGAGCATGTGGATATTGTGACAGCACTTCACGCATGCAATACCGCAACCGATGATGCCATTCAGTTTGGATTGAAAAAACATGCCAAATATATGGTGCTGGTGCCATGCTGCCAAGCTGAAGTGGCCGAAGTGCTGAGAAAGCATAAAAACGAAAGTTTTGCTAAAACACCGCTGAGTGAAATCTGGCGTCATCCTATCCATACGCGTGAATTCGGCAGCCAGATCACCAATGTATTGCGTTGCTTGCAGCTGGAAAGCGCTGGTTACAGCCTTACTGTGACCGAGCTGGTGGGGTGGGAGCACTCTATGAAAAACGAATTGATTATTGCCAAATATACCGGGCAGCCGCGTAAAAATGCGCAAGATAGATTAGATGCAATTTTGAATGAACTGAACTTGCACGAGTTACAACGTCGTTTTTCCGTTTAATTCTTAACTAGTAATAATGTGTTAAGTTTTCTTGTTTGAGTCATAAAAGCAGACGCGATTACGACCAGCGTTTTTTGCTTGGTACATGGCATCATCGGCGTTTTTTAGAATATCGTTAATAAAAGATCTTTCATCAATAAACAGTGTGACGCCTATGCTTGCGGTACAGCGATGTTCAATTATAAAAACTTTACCATTTTCGTCTTTCAGTTCAAGAGCATAGGTTTTAGCCAATTCGGTACGGATTTTCTCGGCTAACATTTCAGCCTGCCGTTTCGATATGTTCTTATCTATATCTAGCTGTGCAAGCACAATCACAAATTCATCACCACCCATGCGGGCAACAGTGTCTGTTTCTCGCAAGCAGCGCCTTATTCGATTGGCCACCTCGATCAGTAGCAAATCACCAGCTTCATGGCCGTAAGTATCATTAAGCGGTTTGAAGTTGTCCAGATCAAGAAATAGCAGTGCGCCGTGATTACCGGTACGTTTGCTTGTCGACATTGCCAGCCCGAGGCGATCAACTAACAGACGCCGGTTAGGCAGTTTGGTCAGAGGGTCATAGAGTGCCTGCTGACGTATAAATTCCTCCATTTGCTTGCGCTCGGTGATATCAGTGTGTGTGCCAATGGCTCGTAGTGGCTTGCCTTGTTCGTCCCGGCTTACAACCAGACCTCGGTCAAGTATCCATTTGTAGCTACCATTTTTACAGAGCAAGCGGTGCTCATTAATGTAGGCTGGCGTTTTTCCATCCAGATGTTCTTGTACAGCAATCATTGTGTTATGCAGGTCATCAGGATGCACAAGTCGTTCCCACTCACTCAGGTTGTTGCTGATGTCTCCCTCAGAATAGCCCAGCATTGTTTTCCATGTTTTTGAGAAATAGACGGTATTGTCAGGAATATCCCAATCCCAGAGCCCATCTCCGGTACCTTCAATTGCAAATTTCCAGCGAAACTCGCTTTCCTCCAAAGCCTGTTCACGTTGCTGTAAGGCTATCAGCAAAAGGTTAAAAGCTTTGATAAGGTCGCCTATTTCACCATCTTTGGTTTCTGGTAATAGTACATTATGGGTTTCCAGCCTCGCTAGAATCCCCAGTTTTTTGATGGTGGAAAATATTGGCGATAGTTCACGCCACAATAGCCACCAAATGATAGCGCCTAATATCAATGTCAATAGACTTGCAATTGTTATGATGCGTGATTGCATTTCCTTGATAGGTGCAAAAGCTTCTGCCGTAGGGCTAGCTACGACCATTACCCAGTTTGCAATAGGAATGCGCTTGGCTGAAGCTAACACTTCAACCCCGAAAGTATTGGTTGAGATTCCGCTTTCCTCATAACCCTGCAAATGGCGGTCAATTAGCCGATTGGTGCCAGGTGGCAACTGTTGCTGCAAAACCCGGCGTTTGTCAGTACTGGTAATAATGATTCTGGATTTTTGGTCTTCTAACAAAAAGTAACCGGTTTTTCCGAAACGGTTCTCGGAGATTTTATCCAGAAAATTCGGTTTGGTGAGATCAATACCGCCAGCCAGAGCGCCAATAACCTTACCTTGTGAATCTCGGATTGGTACTGCAATACCGAACGCAAGGTGCTGTAACACTCTGCCAACCAATATTTCACTGATTGCGGGTTTGCCCTGATCCAGGGCGGTGGCGATAAAGGCTCGATCTCTATAATTGATGCCGATACGTTTAAACTTGCTGGGAACAGATGCAATTACGGTACCGTCAAAATCGAGAATGGAGGCACCAACGTTGTAATCTCGCTTGATAATAAAGCGGTCATCCAGAAACGATTGCAATTGCGCCTGATCGTTGAGGCCGATCTGACCTATTTTTTCAGCCAGATTTTCAAGCGTGCTTTGTCTTTCCATCAGGTCATTGTTAATCTGATTTGCTAATAAAGCAGTAGTGGAAAGTTGCTGTTCACTGATTTGTTTAGTGATGTCGCTCTGTAGTTTTTGAGTGATGTAGTATGAAAGCGCCCACACGCCAATAATGAAAATGGCAAGCGTCAGGGCTGTTACCCTGCTTTTAATCGAACTGATCTTGAAAGAATTTGAGGTCATTTATAGTAGTTATAGATATGAACAGTAACGAATGTTCACACTTATAACAATATGCCAATATTCGAAATCTTGCTATCGTTTTTTCGTATAGATAGCAGTAACTTAGCTAGGCAAAAGAAGTACAAAGAATAGCTGTTGCACAGAGATTTTAAGGTTAATTATTCTGTCCAACATCAAAAATTCTAGTGTTATAAAAATCTATCCAGCAGTTTTCTGGAGTGCTTATCCAGTTGCTCTAAATTATTGATCATGAAATTAACGCCGTTTTTATCGGTGATTAGAATCCTGTTGTTTTTAAGCCGCCATATCTGGTCTTCAGCTTTGAGGGTAAGCTGCGTGTTGCCTTTGTCTGTCACTACATCCCAGATGCTTGGTGTGGCGAAGCTTGATACCTGATTAATACGCAGAATTTCCGGCATAAACTCACGCTGCGCAAGTTCGGCTTCGATTAGTTCTTTCAATTGAATCGGCATATCTACTAAGCTGGAAATCCATGCAAGCTCATGACCTTCTTTGCTGATAATTGAAAGCCCCTCGTCAGGCGCTGAGATAGGGAAAGCGCGCACGAGATTAACATTATCAAACACAATGCCATCGCTATCAGTGAATTGCAATTGGCCTGCTACATTACGTGCCAGCGTGAAATCTATATTGGGGTTGATCGTTGCCATCGTTATGCGCTCGCTTCTTTATTGGCGATTGTTTCATTGCTGATCACGTCATCTAGATCAGTATCTACATTGCGTGCCTGCGCCTGATACAGTCGGTAATAAGCACCTTCGCTCGCCATCAGTTCGTCATGGTTGCCAATTTCAACAATCTGGCCTTGATCCATGACTACCAGTCGGTTGGCTTTGTGCAGCGTAGACAGGCGGTGGGCGATCGCGATCGTGGTGCGCCCATGTACCAGATTATCTAATGCTTTCTGGATTTCCTTTTCAGTTTCTGTATCAACTGAAGCCGTGGCTTCATCAAGAATCAGAATGCGCGGGTCTATGAGCAATGCGCGCGCAATGGAGATGCGCTGGCGCTCACCGCCAGAAAGACCGTGGCCGCGTTCACCTACCAGCGAGTCATATCCGTGCGGCAAGCGCAGGATAAACTCATGTGCATGGGCAGCACGGGCTGCGGCAATGATTTCTGCGCGAGTGGCATCCGGTTTGCCATAGGCAATATTTTCCGCAATGCTGCCAAAGAATAGGAACGGCTCCTGCAATACCAGGCCAATATTGAGTCTATATTCTGATATCGGTAAAGAGCGGATATTGACACCATCTAGGCTGATAGAGCCTGCGCTTACATCATAAAAACGGCACATCAAGTTAACCAAAGTGCTCTTGCCCGAACCACTGTGACCAACGAGGCCGATCATTTCTCCCGGTTCAATAGTCAGGTTTAAATCCTTGATTACGGCGCGATTGCCGTAACGGAAACCGGCCGAGCGGATTTCAATTTTGCCGGAAACTGTATCCAGATGAACCGGATTACTTGGTTCCGGCACGCTGGAAACATGGTCAAGAATATCAAAAATACGTTTTGCACCGGATGCAGCTTTTTGTGTCACTGAAACGATGCGACTCATGGAGTCCAGACGTGTGTAGAAGCGGCTGATGTAAGCCAGAAAAGCCGTCAGTATACCGACGCTGATTTCATCTTTGGATATCTGCCAGATACCGAACGCCCACACCAGCAGCAGGCCAATCTCGGTGAGTAAAGTAACGCTGGGTGAGAATAATGACCATATTTTATTGATGCGGTCATTCACAGCCAGGTTGTGCTGGTTAGCTTCGCCGAAGCGTGATGATTCTCGGGCTTCCTGTGCAAAAGCCTTCACTACGCGTATACCCGGAATGGTATCAGCCAGCACATTGCTGACTTCAGACCATACGCGGTCTATCTTTTCAAAGCCCGTGCGCAGTTTGTCGCGCACGATATGAATCATCCATGCAATAAAAGGCAGCGGCAGTAAAGTGACCAGCGCAAGCTCCGGATTGATCGAGACCAGTATCGCAGCTGTCATGATGATCATGAGAACATCGGTTGCAAAGTCCAGAAGGTGCAATGACAGGAATACGCAGATACGGTCGGATTCCGAGCCGATACGTGCCATGAGGTCGCCGGTGCGCTTACCGCCAAAATATTCAAGTGAAAGTTTGAGTAAATGGTCGTAAGTAATCGTGCGTAGATCTGCACCTATGCGCTCACTGACCAGTGCCAGTATGTAAGTTTTTGACCAGCCAAGGCTCCATGCCAGAAGTGCTGAACCTAATAGTCCGCCCAGCAGAAGGCCAACGAGTTCGGTGTCAATAGGTACGCCGTTCTGGTAAGGAATAAGCACTTTATCCATGAGTGGAATGGTTAAATACGGGGGTACCAGTGTGGCGGCGGTAGAAGCCAGCATTAATAAAAAGCCTGCCAGCAATTGCCACTGGTATGGCTTGGCAAAGCGCCACAGTCTGAACAGTGTCCATGTAGAGGGTGGCGTATCAATTTCGCTGCTGCATTGCGGGCATTCATCCTGCTCTGCTGTCAGCGGGTATCTGCATTTAGGGCAAGGCTCGGTTGCTTCGACAGGTACCGGGTTGCCACTGATGAAACTGGTGCACTGCTGTTCGAACTGCTTGATAAAGCGTGCGGATGAAGTGTCGCTAGTCAGCGTGTAACACCAGCTGGCTATGCGCAGATGATGTTCGAACAGTTCCAGCTTGTAGACGCCGGCGTGGTCATGCTGAACTAATTTTAAGTCTGGTCGATAAACATACTCATGCACCGAAACATTTGGTATATCTGCATGCGTTTTGCTTGGGCAAAAATATACTAATCGCCGGTTGGTAATAAGCAATAAATGTTCTGTAAAATGTAGCTGTTCATCAAGGTTAATCTCTAGCCAGGCCTTTATTTCTTCGGCATTTTCAAGATGCGGTTGAACTATTGATTGCCAGAAATTCGGTAGCAGTCTACTGGATGGGGTTGGGGGTAATATTTTGCTGTTCACAGGTACCGAGTTTACTACATTCACAATGCCTTACAAAATAGTTAAAAAGCTAGTTGTAAGTCAGATGCAAGTTTCGTGTAGTAAGCGGTACAATTTATTGTGATTTTTTTCATCTGGAAAGATTGATGAAGTTCTTAAAGATTTTAGCGCTACGCGGGCCGAATATCTGGACATATCGCCCTGTGCTAGAGGTATGGCTCGACATTGGTCCTTTGGAGGATTCACCTTCAAACCTTATTCCCGGATTCTATGAACGATTGACTGCATGGTTGCCTTCACTGGCAGAGCATCGCTGCGGTATAGGCGAGCCTGGCGGGTTTCTGCAACGCCTGCGTGAAGGTACGTGGCCGGGGCACATTCTTGAGCACGTTACCCTTGAGTTGCAAACGCTGGCTGGCATGCAGGGCGGGTTTGGCAAGGCGCGCAGTACCTCTGTGCGCGGTGTTTACAAGGTTGTTGTACGTTCCCGTAATGAAAAAGTAAGTATTGCAGCATTACATGCAGGCCGTGATCTGGTCATGGCCGCAATCGAAGATAAGCCATTTGATGTGAAGGCGGCCATTCATCATTTGCGCGAACTGGTAGATTCACATTGCCTGGGCCCAAGCACGGGTTGTATTGTTGATGCAGCGACTGCGCGTAACATCCCCTCAATTCGCCTGACTGATGGCAATCTGGTGCAGCTTGGCTACGGCGCACGTCAGCACCGCGTATGGACTGCGGAAACTGATTGTACCAGCGCGATTGCTGAAGGTATCTCACGCAATAAAGACTTAACCAAGCAATTGTTAACCAGTTGCGGCGTACCGGTGCCGGAAGGCAGAATTGTAGAAAGCCCGGAGGATGCCTGGGACGCAGCTGAAGATATTGGTGTTCCCGTGGTTGTAAAGCCCACGGACGCTAACCATGCACGCGGCGTTTCTACTGAACTGATGACGCGCGCAGAAGTTGAAGCCGCTTATCATCTGGCAGATGCTGAAGGCAGTGAAGTGCTGGTCGAGCGTTTTGTGCGCGGCAATGAACATCGTTTACTGGTGGTTGGTGGCAAGCTTGCGGCTGCTGCGCGCGGCGAAACGGTTTCTGTGCTTGGTAATGGTGTTGCTACTGTGCGCGAGTTGATTGATCAGCAGGTCAATTCAGACCCAAGACGCGGTGAGGAAGAAGAGTTCCCGCTGGATGTGCTGCTTGTAGATAAAAACCCGGCAGTAAAGTTTGAAATTGAACGGCAGGGTTATACCGCCGATTCAGTGTTGCCAAAAGATGTTTCCATTATCGTTCAGCGTAACGGTAATGTCGCTTTTGATGTCACCGATATTGTTCACCCTGAAGTCGCCGCAGCCGTTTCACTGGCAGCACGTGTTGTTGGCCTTGATATCGCGGGCATCGATCTGGTGGCTGAAGACATTTCCAAACCGCTGGATGTGCAGGGTGGAGCTATTGTTGAAGTAAATGCCGGGCCGGGCCTGCTCATGCACCTGAAGCCAGCAGAAGGTCAGCCGCGCCCGGTAGGTAAAGTCATCGTTGATAACCTGTTTGCAGACGATGAAACTGGCCGTATTCCTGTTGTTGGCATTGCCGGCAGCCGCGGTAAAACGCAGGTTGCAAGGATTTTGGCAAAATTTATTCACTTAAGCGGCAGTCACGTTGGCCTGGCTTGCAGTGATGGTTTATTTTCCGGTAAGCGTCAGATTGAGAAGGGTAATTGCGCTACATGGACAGCCGCACAGAAGCTATTAATGAATCGCAAAGTAGAAACTGCAGTGATAGAGAACAGCGTTTCTACAATTCTGGCAGAAGGCTTGGGCTATGATCGTTGCCAGGTCGGCGTTCTAACTAACATTCAACCTGAAAAGCATTTTGGCGAGTTTTATATTGAAACGCCTGAGCAGGTCTATAACGTATTGCGCACTCAGGTCGACGTGGTGCTTGGTGATGGCGTTGCCGTTCTGAATGCAGAAGATGCATTAGTCGCGCAGATGGCTGAGTTGTGTGACGGTGAAGTGATATTCTTCGCTACAAACTCTAACCTGGCTGTTATTCGTAAGCACCTGAAACAAGGCGGGCGCGCAGTGCTGCAAAAAGGGGATGGCCTGATTCTGGCATCATCGTTGTACAAGATTTTATTAACGAATCCAGCTGCCAAACCTATTTCAGCACAGAATATGCAGCCTTTGCTGGCGGCGGTGGCCGCAGCATGGGCGCTTGGTATTTCTCCCGATTTAATAAGCGCTGGAGTTAAAACATTTAGTCTGGAACAGACGGATGCTTAATAACGCTGATGCTATAGACATGGTTAGCTGTTTTAAATATTCGGTAAAAATTAACACAAGGAAAACTGTTTAATGGAAGTATCACGCATACGTGCGCTACGTGGCCCTAATTTGTGGAGTCGTCATACGGCTATTGAAGCTGTTGTGTCTTGTAGCGATGAAGAGTGCAAAATTGACAGTATTGATGGTTTTGAAGCGAGATTGCGAGAGCGCTTTCCTGAAATAGGGGGGCTGCAGTTGATGGGCCATAGCGGACCAGTGTCCATGGCACATGTGCTCGAAATTGCTTCGCTTGCCTTGCAGGCAAAGTCTGGCTGCCCAGTGACATTCAGCCGTACCGCTACTACACAACAATCCAATGTATTTCAGGTGGTGATTGAATACACTGAAGAAGCTGTAGGCCGCCGTGCGCTTGAGCTGGCAGAGCAGCTATGTCAGGCCGCTGTAGAGAGCAAGCCTTTTGAACTTGCTGCAGCAATAACAGAGCTTAAGGATTTGGATGAAGACGTGCGGCTTGGCCCGAGTACCGGTGCAATTGTAGATGCAGCTGTGGCAAGAGGCATCCCATACCGCCGCTTGACACAGGGTAGCCTGGTTCAGTTTGGCTGGGGTAGTCGTCAGCGTAGAATCCAGGCAGCGGAAACGGATCGCAGCAGTGCGATTGCAGAAGCGATTGCGCAGGATAAAGAGCTGACTAAAAAACTGCTGGATGCAGCCGGTGTGCCAGTACCTGTAGGGCGTGAAGTCTCAGACATTGAAGATGCATGGCGTGCTATGGCTGAAATAGCCTCGCCCGTCGTAGTTAAACCTAAAGACGGTAACCAGGGTAAGGGTGTTACCGTAAATATCAGTACCCGCGAACAACTCAATGCTGCCTATGCAGCTGCTAGCGCTATCAGTGAAGAAGTGCTGGTTGAAAAATACATCCCCGGCAGTGATTTTCGCCTGCTGGTAGTCGGCAATCAGTTGATTGCCGCAGCCAGACGTGATCCACCACTCGTAATCGGCGATGGCATCAATACAGTTCAGGCTTTAGTCGATCAGGTGAATAGCGACCCGCGGCGTGGCTCCGGGCATGCAACGTCGCTGACCAAGATTCGAATCGACGATATTGCCGTTTCATGCTTGGCTGAACAGCATTTGACATTGGGTTCTGTTCCCGGCAAAGGTGCACGTGTCATATTGCGCAATAACGCCAATTTAAGTACCGGCGGTACGGCAACTGACGTAACAGATGATGTTCATCCTGATCTGGCAGCCAGTGCAGTCACTGCTGCACAAATGGTGGGCTTGGATATATGCGGCATTGATGTGGTGTGTGACAGCGTGTTGCAGCCGCTCGAAGAGCAGGGTGGCGGCATTGTTGAAGCGAATGCAGCGCCAGGCTTACGTATGCATCTGCAGCCCTCTTTCGGTAAAGGCCGACCTGTGGGTGAGGCGATTGTTTCATCCATATTTTCACCAGGTGATAACGGGCGTATACCTTTAGTCACTGTTGCCGGTACCAATGGTAAAACGACTACGGTGCGCCTCACCGCGCATATTCTCGGCTGCTTGGGCTTGAGAGTGGGCATGACTAATTCAGACGGTGTTTATATTCAGGGTAAGCGCATAGATACCGGCGATTGCAGTGGGCCGAAAAGTGCACGTAATGTATTGATGCACCCTGATGTTGATGCAGCAGTCTTTGAAACAGCGCGTGGTGGTGTGCTGCGCGAGGGCTTGGCATTTGATCGCTGCAATGTTGCAGTCGTTACCAATATTGGCGTTGGCGATCACCTTGGTTTAAGCTTTATTACTACGGTTGAAGACTTGGCTGTTGTTAAACGCGTAGTGGTACAGAATGTTGCGCCTGATGGCATGGCTGTGCTTAATGCAGCCGACCCGATGACTGCTGCGATGGCCGCGGCGTGCCCGGGTGGCGTTACATTCTTTGCCTATGACCGCGAGCACCCTGTCATGGTAACGCATCGCGCACAGGGGCATCGTATCGTTTATGTAGAAAACAACCAGATCGTGGCCGCACAAAATCAGGAAGAGCAGCGTTTTGATCTGGCGTCAATTCCAATTACCAGAAACGGTATCATCGGTTTTCAGGTTGAGAATGCCATGGCGGCAATAGCTGCGGTTTGGGCGTTGAATGTGGACTGGAAAACGATACAAGCAGGCGTCAGTACTTTTGTAAATGATGCTGCGACTGCACCCGGTAGATTTAACTTTTTTGATTATCGCGGTGCAAATGTCATTGCGGATTATGGGCATAATCCGGATGCCATACTTGCCCTTGTAGCAGCTGTCGAAAATATTCCTGCAAAAAGACGTCTAGTAGTGATCAGCGGAGCAGGAGATCGCCGTGACGTTGACATCATGCGCCAGTCAGAGATTGTTGGTGACGCGTTTGATGAAGTAATCCTGTATCAGGATAAATGTCAGCGCGGCCGTGAAGATGGTGAAGTGTTGCAGCTTTTGCAACAGGGCTTGCTAAATGCTAAACGTGCCAAGAAAATTGATGAAATTCGAGGCGAGTTTTTGGCTATTGATACTGCACTGTCACGTTTAGGTGAAGGTGATTTGTGCCTGATCTTGATTGATCAGGTAGATGAAGCCTTGGCGTATATTACGCAGCGTGTAAAAGAGGGATGAATTTAGTGCTTTCTCGTTTATATTTCACCCGGAAAAGCTTTCAGTGTTAAAAAATCACTCAGAAAGCCTTATACTGTGCGGCTTGGGAGATTAGCTCAGTTGGTAGAGCAGCGGACTCTTAATCCGTTTGTCGCGAGTTCGAGCCTCGCATCTCCCACCAGTTAAATAAAAGGCTTATGTGTATGCATAAGCCTTTTTTGTTATTTTACGTGATCTAAGCTAGTCCAAAATCATTACATTACTGTGCGCCAAGCACTATGTTAGTCACATCACAGTTAAGTGTATACCTCATACACGGAATCTGAATTTTGCTGTAAAGCATATGGAATTCAAGTAATTTAGCAAGATTGGATATAGCTATTTTGGTTTGGCCTGAATTAATAATTGATTAACAGATTCAACAACATCATTGATTTGAATGTCTGACATTTTCTCGCGTTTGATTACAATATTGTCAGATCTATCAGGGTATGGCCCGGTTCTGACTGAGCTGGTTGGGCCAAATAGGGCGATGATAGGGGTTTTGGTTGCCGAGGCAATATGAAGCACTCCACAATCATGTGATATAAACAAATCACAATTGCTTATGTGTTGGAGTAAATCCTGTACCGTGGTCTCTCCGGTGAGATTAATGGCATCTGGTATTTTTTTAATAAATCTTTTAGCTAAAAATGACTCATTTTTACTGCCGGTAAGCGTAATTTTCAAGTTTGGGTAGCGCTCAAGCAGCTTTTGAGCCAGTGCAATATAGTTTTCAATATTCCAGACTTTATCTTCTTCCGCTCTCTTGTAATGCCAGAACTTCCATCCATGAAGATTAGCCCTTGCGCTACCTAAATGAATGTTAATTATCGGTTTGTTGTCATAAAACGATTTCTCGATAATGAAATGTTTTGATGGGTTCCCCAGGAAATATTGCCTGTCAGTGCTATCAACTTTTGCGTTTAAAAGATTGGCAACATGATCAAGCAGTTGATCAGCATGATGATGTTCGCTAGTAATTTTTGGTAAAGCGTGAATTTTTGTTTTAATGGATTTGTATTTTTTGATCGTATTCTGATGCAGCGGAATAACATGATCGAAGTTCACGGCGAGCTTATCAAAGTCTGATGCGTTTTTAATGACATGAAGCCGATTAATATAAGGATTAGAGTTGTAAACTTGTGCGCTAAGTTTTGTTAATGCAACTACTTCGATCATGCTGTCTGGCAGGTTTTTTCTAAGTAGTTTTATTGCCGGTGTCATGAAAACATTATTTCCAGTGCTATTAGAGGTTAAAACAAGAATATTTTGGCCGTTTTTAATCATATGAACTCATTATATATTTAGTCTTTTAATGAATCGAAAAATACGCAATTCACCTAAATGCAAACTCTAAACTATATATGGCTATTTCACTATATAGACCAGGCTAAATTTTCTGTACAAATTCATTTGGCAATTAAATCGTGATTGATTTACAGATGATAATGTAGAAGTCAAAATAGTGGGTTCAATAATATATAGACTTTGTGTATGGCTGAATGTATATAATAGATACATGACATTATCAGAGGCTACATTATGCAAACGCATTATGTTTTTATCGATTATGACAATACGCACGTGGGGAATTCCATCCTCATTAGCAAAAGCTCACAAAAGTTAATTATCAAGATTTATTTGGGGGCGCATCACAACGTGATTCCCCTTGCTTTGGCTTGTGCTTTGCAGCCTTTAGGTACAGATGCTGAATATATTCAGTTTGATAATGGACGGCGTAATACTATTGATTTCAATATTGCCTTTCAGCTGGGTGAATTAGCAATTCAGCATCCAGATGAGCAGTTTTCAATTCTGAGTAACGATCCCGGATTTGATAAAATTGTGACCAATTTGAGAGAAAAGGGTATTAACTGCGCAAGATTTTCTGATATGACGAGTTTTTCAAAACACCTTACTGAACCTTTAGCTGTCAACAGGGATAAGTCTTCACCAGACAAGGTTATTGACATTAAGGACACTCAAAAGCGTTAGTGGTGTATGAAAGCTCCAGTGAGTTCTACAGCTTACTTTTCTTTCGTTCTTCTAGATTTTTCAGAAACTCTGCAATATCCCACTCGCAACCACCGCAACCTGAGAGCGCACCTGTCCATCTGGAAATAGCCTCCATATCCATACCTTGCTCAAACAGGCTTTGAATATTGCTGCGTCTGGTGCCACTGCACGCGCACATCACTTCATCTTCCGGGTTGGCATTCTTTGTGTTCATGAATTGGTATTTTAGTAACGGTTCTGTTGATTAGGTTTATTGTAACATTCAAAATTTATTTGAACTGGAAAGCGTCAATAGACGCATCAATCACTTCGATTTATGGTAGCAGTACGGTTGCTGATTAATCAATATACATGCTGTTTCAATGTGCTATCACCTTACTGCTGTGGCTGATTAATTTTTCAGTGCGGTGCTTGAATGTTGTTATTTTCAGCAGGAATTGACTTAGTTATGTCTATTAAAAATCTGCTAATTTCCGCTGGTATGGTTGTCAGTCGAGTGCTTTATTAATGTTATGATTTATCCAAACATCAAGAGTAGATATCCGGTATGAAAGTGACCACTTATAAGCGAAATGATTTAGCCAGAATGGCTGGTTTGGCTATTGGCTATGCATTTCTCGCCAGGCTGGTGCTTACAGTATCCACCGCAAATGGCAATGCCACTATTTTCTGGATACCCGGAGGTCTGGCGCTGGCAGCATTGCTGGTTTGGGGTTGGAAATACTGGCCTGCTGTTTTTTTGGGTGCTTTTGTCGCTGGGTTAATGGTAAATGATCCACCCGGCGTTTCATTTTTTCTTGCGACAGGTAACACGCTGGAAACGCTGTTAGCCGTCTGGTTATTCCATAAACTTTTAGGTGATAAGCTTAATCTGAATCAACCGCAAGACTTTTTTTACTTGGGTTTAGTGGCTATTGCCAGCGCTGTGATTAGTGCGTTAATAGGCCCATTTACACTTGTATTGGCCGATTATCTCTCCTGGCAAGTTGCAGCCAGCAATATTCTGCATTGGTGGCAAGCGGACACACTAGGGATACTGTTGGGAACTCCGCTTTTTCTAATCTGGCGAAAATTTCCTCATGGTTGGTTTTCTGGTAAAGGCCTTGTTGAGACCGTTGCCTTAATTATTCTCACTTTGCTTATTGGACAAGTTGTATTTCTAAACTGGACGCCTATCTCGGGGCAAATGGCACTTGGATACTGGATTTTTCCGTTTGTAGTTTGGGGAGCAGTTCGCCGTGGTCAGCATGGCGCTTCGCTTATTGTCTGTATAACCGCTGTTCAGGCGTTGTTTGGTGCTTCACAGGGCAAGGGCTTATTTGCACATGATATGGCAGAAACCGGATTGCAGAACTTCTGGTTTTATATGCTTATTCTTACTTTTGTAGGGATTGCACTAGCAATTTTTGTCGAGTCTCGGACAAGAGCAAAAGATGCATTAAAAGATGCCGAAAGCAAACTTAAAACCATTCTAAACACCATCCCGGATTTAGTCTGGCTTAAAGATGTTAATGGGGTATATCTGGCATGTAATCCGCGCTTTGAAAGCTTTGTCGGTAAGAAAGAGCATGAAATTATCGGTATGACCGATTATGATTTTTTTGATAAGGAGCTCGCTGATTTCTTTCGTCAACATGACCTTTCTGCTATTCAAAAGGGCGCTATCCACGCTAATGAGGAAGTCATTACTTTTGCAAGCGATAGTCATCAGGAAACCCTGGAAACTACAAAAACGCCAGTCTACGATCATAGTGGCAATTTGATCGGTGTGCTCGGAATCGGCCATGATATTACTAAACGCAAGCATGCTTTGGCTGAAATTCAGAATTATGCAAACTATGACCAGTTAACCCAGTTACCTAACCGCCGCTTGTTCCATGATCGCTTAGAGCAGGAAGTGAAAAGGGCACAACGTGAACATTACCTGGTCGCATTGCTATTTATTGATCTTGATCGGTTCAAGGAAGTGAATGACACACTTGGCCATGAAGTAGGAGACCAACTGCTGATTGAGGCCGCGGCAAGAATCAAACTTTCTGTACGCGACTACGATACAGTTGCGCGTCTTGGCGGCGACGAATTTACAGTTATCCTCTCCGAGTTGCATAACATCTCTGATATTGGGCGAATCGCAAAGGACATTATTGATAAGCTTACAGAACCTTTTGTTTTGAATGACCGCGAGATTTATATTTCTGCCAGCATTGGCATTGCCATCTATCCGGATGATGCATTAAGTGTTGCTGATCTGATCAAACATGCCGATCAGACTATGTATGCAGCCAAGAATGATGGCCGCAGTTGTTTCCGTTTCTTTGTAAATACTATGCAAATTGCAGCTGAAAGGCGTATGCGGCTAAGCAATGACCTCCGCAACGCGCTAGAAGAGGGACAGCTTAAAGTTTATTACCAGCCTATCGTCGATTTGGCTACTGGTGATATACACAAAGCTGAGGCACTGCTTCGCTGGCAGCATCCCAAGCTGGGTTATATTGACCCTGCTGAATTCATTACAATTGCTGAGGATAACGGTACTATCCGCGAGATCGGTGACTGGGTGTTTATGCAGTCGATTATGCAGGTGAAGAAGCTAATATCAGAGCACGGGCTTGATTTCCAGATCAGCGTTAATAAGTCACCTGTACAATTTATGCGGGATGACCGCAGCCACGACCATTGGATTGAGGAACTGAAAGCAATCGAGTTGCCTGGCAGTTCTATTGTTGTTGAGATTACCGAGAGGCTATTGATTAATAATGATGCCAAAATTAACAACAAGTTACGTGCATTTCATGAGGCTGGCATGCAGGTATCCATCGATGACTTTGGTACCGGATATTCATCGCTAGCTTATCTGATAAGGTTCGACATAGACTACCTCAAGATTGATTATTCGTTTATCAGTAACCTTGCTCCAGGTGCCCCGGAGTTCGCTTTGTGCGAGGCTATTGTAGTAATGGCACATAAACTCGGGGTAAAGGTGATTGCCGAGGGGGTGGAAACCGAACTGCAGCGAGATCTTCTGAAAAAGATTGGTTGCGATTATGGACAAGGCTATCTGTTTTCCAGACCATTGCCGCCTGAAAAATTTGAGGAATTGCTGTTGCAACCCAGATAGAAAGTTACAACAGTTCAGAGAAGTAGCGGGAAATAGGCGAATGCGTTTTTTGTTAAGTTTTAGCCATCAATACAAGCATGCTTCCTAACATCATGACCAAACAGGCAAGCAGTTTTCTGGCGATATATTTTTCATTGAATACTTTATAGCCCACAAAAACCTGAATCACCATGCCAAACTGAAATAGTGCGAGTGCGTATGCAACAAGCATTTCGGATAACAGTAACAGTGTGAAATACTGCATGACGAATACCATGATGCCAATCATGAAAATAGTATGAATATGCTTTCTGGAGGCTGTCAGGTCAGCTTTAACCCCTTCAGTCAGAAATATCAGATTGCTTATTAATACGAGTGGCAACCCAATCAGTGACCAGCACACCAACGTTGCTAATGGGCCGCCATCCACAACCGAGTTTTTCAGAAATATTGTGCCTATCGAGAACAATGCAATTGAAAGAAAGCGTGCCTGAACGCCTTTGTCTTTCAATAGGCTGAATATTCTGTTGGCGCTTACCGATTTTGCAGCGGGTGTAAGAAAAAAGCTGCCGATAATGATGATAGCTACGCCTGCCAGCCCTAGCGTACTTGGAATTTCGTTCAGAAATACAACCGCAAGTAAAAGCGAAAAAATGACTTTGTACGCGTTTAGCGGCCCGAAGACTGAGATATCTGTTTTAGATAAAGACAGCACTAGAAACATCCAGCCGCCAACATCCAGGACTGACGCTAGCAAAACATTCAGCCAGAATTCGTGATTTAGTGCGCTTATTTCAATGATTCCCAATAGCGGGGCTGCCAGTAGACTCAGGACAAAATAAGTTGTGGCGACAATATAAAACGGATGCAGACCGGTATGCGATAATTTTTTCTGATAAACGTTAGATGTGATAGAAAATACTAAGCGGCCAAATATATAAGCTAATTCCACTGCGATTAAATTTTCGAGTTTTTATAAAGACTGGATTTTAAACCAGTAATGTAATGATGCTGTAATCAAAGTTTGTTTTAAGACAGCCGCTTATTTTTATTGCATGGAAAATCTGATTACCGGCTTAATAAGCGCTTTAACAATTTTTATGGTCAAAGTTTCTACGATTACTACTTCCTGAGCCATGCCAGCTACTTAGCGTGCCTGTCCCCACCTAACCCACAAAGTTATCCACAAAAATTGTGGAACCATTGCTGATGTGATAACCCAAGCTATTAAATTAACAGAGTGGATATTGCTTTATAGAGCGCGGAGCTTAGAGCGGTACTGCCAGAGATTTAATGTTATCAATGATATTTTCCGGACCTATTTTATGTGCAATGCCGGAACGCACCATTTTTTCCATAATATTAGTGCGGACTTCACAAATCACTAATCGGGTATGATTTCGCTCACAACTTTTGATCAATGCCTCAAAAGCCTGCAAGCCTGAGGCATCAATCACCGGTACGTTTTTCATGCGTAGCACCAATATGTCAGCATGAGTGTGCGCATGTTCCAGAGCGCTCATCAAGCGTTCTGTTACGCCAAAGAAGAACGGGCCTTCCATGCTGTAAACCGCTACATTTTCGGGCAGTATAAAATGCTGATCACCGGTTTCTTGCACTAGTTCTTCGATAGTCTGCTGTTTGATGCTGACCGATTCGCTCATGCGCTTCATAAACAACAGCGCTGCCAGCATTACCCCAATATTGACTGCGGCAACCAGATCGGTAAATATGGTGAGCAAAAATGTAATCAGCAGTACTACTACATCTGCTCTCGGCGCGGTGCGAACCATATGTGAGAAACGATGCATTTCGCTCATATTGTAGGCTACTACAAACAATATTGCGGAAAGCGCGCATAAGGGAATATGTGCGGCCAGCGGTGCAAACACCAGAACGATGACCACCAAGGTTAAAGTATGCACGATACCGGCTAATGGCCCAGTGGCACCATTGCGTATATTGGTTGCTGTGCGCGCGATGGCGCCGGTTGAGGCAAAGCCACCAAATAACGGTGAGAAGATATTGGCGATACCCTGACCAACTAGCTCCTGATTGGAATCATGTTTGGTGTTGGTCATGCTGTCGGCAACCACTGCTGATAGCAGTGATTCAATAGCACCTAATAATGCAATGGTAAAAGCCGGGCCAATAAGCTGTAGCACTTGAGAAAAACGTATAGGCAAAAACTCAAAACTGGGCAGGCTTTGCGGGATACCGCCAAATGCAGACCCTATTGTGGCAACGCCTTTGAATTCAAAACTTGCCTGTATGACGGTAGCTACTACCATCGCAATCAGAGGCGATGGAATACGTTTGAAAATTTTTGGCGAATAAATGACCAGAAGCAGCGTTAATATTGCCAGCAAGGTTGTTTCAAAATGCAGGCTAGGAAAGGCGACGCTTAAATCCCATATTTTTTCATGAAAATGCTCTGCACCCAGTTCTGGTGTTAGGCCAAAAAAATCTTTCCATTGTCCGACCCAGATAATTACTGCAATGCCGCTGGTAAAACCCACAATGACCGGATCAGGAATATATTTAATTACAGCGCCGAAACGTACCAAGCCCATAATCAGCAAGATGATGCCAGCCATCAAGGTGGCCATTTGCAGGCCAGCGATACCGTATTTGGCGGTGATGCCCGCCAGAATTACAATGAATGCGCCAGTAGGGCCTGATATCTGCAAGCGGCTGCCGCCCATCAGCGAACTGATGCCTCCGGCAACAATGGCGGTGTAGATACCTTGTTCCGGTTTGGCTCCGCTGGCAATCGCAAAGGCCATTGCTAGTGGCAGTGCAACGATACCGACGATAATCCCTGCTAACAGATTGTTAGCCCAATGCGGTTTTTTAAATAAACCCGCGCGCTTGGCTTCCAGAAAGGCAATCATTGCTTAGACTCAATACAACTGATTTCAAGCTTTGATATTAGCACTCTGCAGCAATGACCTCAATTGCTGTGAGGCTTAAGCATTGAATTTTATTGTACGCATCACTTTTTTTATTACGCTTGGTTTTATTGATTCATCACACGATTCAGTAAAGTAGATGGTCGTGGCATGATAAAATTCGCGTCTATGAACGAAAGTAAACCGGTACAGTTAATCCCCGCAAATTTTGATGCAGCATTACAGGCTTGTATGCTTGCTGATCGCTACACGCTACGTCGCAAGATTCAGGAAGTGCGCGTTCTGCAAAAAACAGGTGATGAAAAATCACAGGCTAAAGCACAGCGACTGATGAACGAGATCGCCCAGAAGCTGCATACCTCACAGAAAAAATTTCAGCAACGTCTGATGGCGTTACCAAAACCTGAATATCCTCTGGAACTACCAGTTAGCGGCAGAAAAGATGAAATTTCTGCTGCCATCATGAAAAATCAGGTGGTGATTGTTTGCGGTGAAACCGGCTCTGGTAAAACCACGCAGCTGCCTAAAATCTGTTTGGAACTTGGTCGAGGCGTTTCCGGTTTAATCGGCCATACCCAGCCACGCCGTATTGCTGCCCGTTCAGTAGCTAGCCGGATTGCGCAGGAGCTCAATAGTCCACTAGGCGAAGTGGTTGGCTATAAGGTTCGTTTTAACGATAAGCTGTCAGAGTCCAGCTATGTCAAGCTGATGACTGACGGTATTCTGCTCGCCGAAACGCAGGGCGATAAATTCCTGAATGCCTACGATACGATCATCATCGATGAAGCACATGAACGCAGCCTGAATATCGACTTTCTGTTGGGCTATCTCAAACAACTGCTACCAAAACGTCCGGATTTAAAAATCATTGTCACCTCTGCCACGATTGATGCAGACCGCTTTTCAAAACACTTTAACGGCGCACCGGTGATCGAAGTTTCCGGCCGTACTTACCCGGTTGAGATCCGCTATCGTCCACTCGGTGTGGCAGGCTTTCGTGCCAGGGAAATGGCTGAAGCAGAAAATGCACAGTTTGATCTGGAAGACGAAACCATCTTTGGCATTGCACGTAAGGCCAAAACTGAAGCGCGCTGGCTGGAAGAGGATGACGAAGAAGAAGCTATTGAGGAAGCAATTCTGGATGCGGCGGATGATTTGCTGCGTCAGGGCGATGGCGACATTCTGGTGTTTTTGCCGGGTGAGCGCGAGATTCGCGATGTTACTGAGCATTTGCGAAAGTATCAAGGTCGTTCAGCCAAACTCAAACATATTGAAGTGCTGCCGCTGTTTGCGCGCTTGAGCATTGAAGACCAGCAGAAGATATTCAAGAGCCATAGTAGTCGCCGTATCGTGCTGGCGACCAATGTAGCAGAAACCTCGCTGACCGTGCCGGGCATTAAATATGTAATTGATGCTGGTTTGGCAAGGGTTAACCGATACAGTACACGCGCCAAGGTTGAGCAGTTACAGATCGAGAAGATATCGCAGGCCGCTGCCAAGCAAAGGGCAGGTCGCTGTGGACGTGTTTCTAATGGTATCTGCGTGCGACTGTATTCGGAGCAGGACTTTGACGGTCGCCCGGAATTTACCGAACCGGAGATTCTGCGTAGTTCTTTAGCTGCAGTCATTCTGCGCATGGCGGCATTGCGTTTAGGTGACGTGACCGAGTTTCCTTTTATTGAAGCGCCAAGTTCCAGATTGATTGCTGACGGTTATTTGCTGCTGCAGGAGCTGGGCGCGGTAGATGCGCGACGCCAGATTACCGAAACCGGTTTACAGTTAGCCAAACTACCGCTCGACCCGCGCGTGGGGCGCATGATTCTGGCGGCCAAACGCGAGCATTGTCTGAGAGAAATCCTGATTATAGCCAGTGTATTGAGCATACAGGACCCACGTGAACGGCCGATGGATAAACGCGAAGCGGCAGATAATGCGCATGCCAAGTTTGCAGGCGAAGGCTCGGATTTCATGAGCTACCTAAAACTTTGGGACTTTTTCGACAGTGCACTGAAAACGAAAAAATCCAATAAGGATTTACTCAACCAGTGCCACAGCAATTTTCTGTCATTCTTACGCCTGAAAGAATGGCGTGAGCTGCACGGGCAACTGCTGGATATCGTGTCTGAGATGGAATTCAAGCTCAACGAAAAAGAAGCGAATTTTGAGCAGATTCATAAAGCACTATTAGCCGGCCTGCTTGGCAACATCGGTTTTAAAGACGGAGAAAGTGAGTCCTACGCTGGCGCGCGTGGTATTCGTTTCTTTGTAGCCCCAGGGTCAACGCTTAAAAAACAGCGCCCGAAATGGGTGATTGCGGCAGAACTGGTAGATACCAGTAAGCTATATGCACGTTGTGTAGCTAAAATCGAGCCGGACTGGATAGAACCTTTAGCGCGTGGCCTGACTGAAAGTCATTATTCTGACCCACGCTGGGATAGAAAAATGGGTATGGTCAATGCGTGGGAACGCGTAAGTCTGTATGGACTGACGATCATACCCAAGCGTCGTGTGCATTACGGACCGATTGACCCTAAAGAATCCCGTGAGATATTTATCCGCGAGGCACTGGCCAATGGCGAGTTTGATACGCGTGCAGCATTTTTTACCGCAAATGAACGCCTGATTGCTGAGGTGGAGGAGCTTGAGCACAAAGCCCGCCGTCAGGATGTACTGGTAGATGAACATCAGCTGTTTAGCTTTTACGATAGCAAAATTCCTGCCGATATCTACAATGCCGCTAGTTTTGAAAAATGGCGTGAAGAAGCTGAAAAAGCAAATCCTAAATTATTGTATCTGACGCGAGATGACCTCATGCGCCACGGTGCGGACGCGATTACTGCGGTGCAGTTTCCTGAAAAGATTATGCTCGATGGTGTTGAAGTGACGCTTAAATACCGCTTTGAACCCGGGCATGTTCTGGATGGTGTTACCGCGACAATTCCTCTGGCCTTGTTGAATCAGCTGAATCCGATACAGACGGAATGGCTGGTACCGGGCATGCTGCGTGAAAAGCTTACTTATCTTATTAAAGCCTTGCCCAAGACTTTCCGCCGCGTATGCGTACCAGTGCCTGATTTTGTGACCGGTTTCCTGGAAAAAAACAAGGTAGGTGAGGGTGCAATTAAACCGACCTTGGCTGCATATATTCAACATGAGATTACTTTAAAAATCTCTGCTGAAGACTGGACAGATGAAATACCGGCGCACTTGCTGATGAACTTCAGCGTGATCGATGACGCTGGACGTGAGCTAGCGATGGGGCGCGACTGGAATGCGCTTAAAAAACAGCTGGGTTCTGCCGCACAGCTTACTTTCCGCAATGCGTCACCGGATATTGAAAAAACCGGGCTCAAGCAATGGGACTTTGGCGATCTGCCGCAAACCCTGAGTTTTGAGCGTGATGGCCTGAAAGTGACTGGTTATCCGGCGCTGGAAGATGACATCGATACAGTTTCAGTGAAGTTATTTGATACTGAGCGTGAAGCGGAGCAAAGCCATCGCAAAGGGGTATGTCGCCTCATGCGTTTTGAGCTTAAAGAGCAGATGAAGCAGCTGGAAAAAAGCCTGCCGAATTTCAACCAATATGCGCTGGTGTTGCGTAACGTGATGTCACCAGATGACCTGCGTGATGACATGATTACAGCGATTGCTGACCGCGCGTTTATCGGTGAGGATGATTTGCCGCGAACCAATGCAGACTTTATGAAACTCAAGCAGCGCGCCAGAACACGCTTGCCGGCAGTGACAGAGGCTGTGGCAAGGCAAGCGCAGGCGATTGCGACGGAATACCAGTTGCTGACGCAGAAACAAGGCCAGATGGCGGCAACTGTGAACCGATTAAAACGCGATCTGGAACAGCAGATCAGTCTGCTGGTATATAAAGGCTGCTTTAGCCAGACGCCTTGGGAGTACCTGCAGAACATACCGCGCTACCTGAAAGCGTTAAGGTTACGTATTGAAAAACATCCGGCGAATCCGGAGCGTGACGGCAAAAACGCCGGCAGTGTCGGTTTGATCTGGCAAAAATGGCAGGATAAAATCAACGCCTTGAATCAGGCGCATCTGGACATTCCGCAGCAGCTGCTGGATTTTCGCTGGTTGATTGAAGAACTGCGTGTGTCGTTGTTTGCGCAGGAACTAAAAACGCCGTTCCCCGTCTCGATTAAGCGTCTTGAAAAAATTTGGCAGGATATGCGTTTTTAGACATTCATGCGGCCTGATAACCATAGTCAAAATTTGAACCATAGCTTTGCTCACTTATCCACAGTGAGCTTAAAGGCGAATAGCACTGATCAGCATTTCAATATCAGAATCAGCCGTAACACCCTGCTGGCTATAGTGTTTTCGCTTTTATTGCATGCTTTGATTTTTTTTGCTGTGCCACAAATCAAGTTCGACACGCCTCCGACAGCTCCGGCGAGTGCCATTCAGGTAAGTTTGGCACCCCCAGTCATACCTACACAAGTGATTGCGCCGATACCAGAACCTCAGCCGCCTAGTCCTGAACCGCCACCGCAGGTTAAACCACCTCCATCCGCAGTGCCTAAAGTGATTGCCCAGAAGCCGCTTCCGAATAAAACACCGAGTTTTGTCGTGCCGCAGCCACCTGAGCCTGCCGTGAAACCTGAGTTAGACAAGCGCCCACTCAAGGAGCCTCAAGTTAAAGAGCTTCCTGTAGAGCAGCAATATACTGACATGGCATCTTATGTAAAGGCCATGCAGTCTAAGCGACAGGATTCTGAGGCAGTAGCTGCGCAGATTAATGCCGAAGCCGCAGCGCGTGAACGTGGCCCATCAGAAGAACAGTTGCGTCAAGAGCACATCAAGAAGAATCTGAAATATGGCACAAACGGTATTTTCGAAATTACCAGTTTGGGTCAGCGCAACGCGACATTTGCCTTCCGCGGCTGGACTAATGATTACAGCGCTTCAACACGACAGTTTTACGAGGTTGAAGCAAGCAGTGGTCAGGATGTGCGCTTAATCATGATTCGGCGCATGATTGCATTGATACGAGAGCACTATGATGGTGACTTTCAATGGGAGTCACATCGCTTAGGCCGATCTGTGATGCAGTCAGCACGGCCGGAAGATAATGCCGGCTTGGAAGACTTTCTGATGATGGAGTTTTTTGGCTCCAATTACAAGACTACTCAGTATTAATTTGATGAAGTGCCGTTGTACTTAAAGCCGTCATTGCGAGCGAAGCGCGGCAATCCAGCTTTTAGTTCTAAGGAATATTCTGGATTGCCGCGCTTCGCTCGCAATGACAGTTAAATTTGCATTTATCTAAACTCAGGTAACTTGCATTTTGGCCATTGAATTAAACCATCCACCTGAATGCATCACCAGAGTCATCAGATTTTTTCTTTCCCTAAAGCTTGGCGATATTCTTCGAGTTTTTCTTCGTAGTTTTCAGCATCGCCATACTCAAGAAATCTTGCATAGCGTGAATGGGTGCCTAGTATTTTTCTGGCATGCTTGATCGGGCAGAAATATTGCTCGGTTCTCGCAATCACTTCGCTGACGTAAGCGATCATGCCATTGCCATAGGCGCAGTAAGTACAGTGGAATTTCTCAATAAAATTCAAATAGTTGAGCTGCTGCCTATCGTAGACGATGTAATCACTGCGGCGCACTTTTTTGATACCATAAATAGGAAAGCAGGTCAGTTGGAAAAAGGTGACAAAGAAATCCGTGATCAGCAATGGAATAATCATGGAGTAAATGATAGGGCCGGTGAGCAGGTTCTGCGGTCGGTAGGTAACCAGCCAGCGGAAAAAATTCGTTTTCAATCGTTTATGCGTTTCTTTGATCGATTGTTCGAATTCAACACGTTTTCCTTTAATCTGGAAAAAAATGCTGGATTGCTGCTCGTTTAATGCAATGCGCAGGTCGTCTTCAAGCTCGGTGATTTGATTAAGTATTTGTTGAATACGATCGTTCATTTACGTTCCTTTTTTTGTTTGTAGCTTTAGTATAACGCTAACTGAAAGATTATATCTTTTGTGCTGAATATCCAATGATTGCCAGTTATTTCTGTAATTGGCAAAGAGTATACAAATCGGTATACTTCTCAGTAATTATACAAATATTAACCGAAAGCTTTAGCAATGCTCAAATCAAATAAATTGACGAACTCCCTGCTGGCATTGAGTGTTATTACTCTTACGGCATGTGCCGGAGTTGGCAATAAGCATCTAACTGATAATAAAGAGTGGCCAAGTTTCGGGCGTGATTATACAAATCAGCGTATGTCGCCACTCACGCAGATCAATACCCGCAATGCTGAAAAGCTTGGTTTGGCATGGCAGTTTAAAACGGGTGTTGCAGCAAGTTTTCAAGCAACGCCGATTGTGACTGATGGTGTGATGTATGTTGCTTTGCCGTATAACCATGTGGCAGCGCTGGATGCCAAAACCGGTAAAGAGCTATGGCGCTATCAACATGAGCGTAAAGCAAACTGGAAAATGTGTTGTGGCCCTGCCAATAGAGGGGTTGCGGTCAGTGATGGCAAGGTATTTATTGGTACTGTCGATGCGCGACTGATTGCGCTTGATGCTAAAACCGGTGCAAAAGTCTGGGATATTAATGTTGCGGATGACACAGCGCAGACAGAAAACATGAGCTCGTTAAGCAAAGCAGATACTAAAAGCCAGAAAGATAGTTATGGCGGTACCGGTATCGGCATTGCCATGGCACCGGTGGTTTATAACGGTAAAGTGATTGTCGGCGTAACCGGTGTCGGTTATGGTTTGCATGTGGATACACCGCGTATTGATGCCCCGTTAGGTGCTGTTATTGGCGTGAGCGGACTTTATGGTCGCCCTGGCTTTCTTGCTGCTTTTGATGTGAATAGTGGTAACCGGGTGTGGCAGTTTGATACGATTCCATCCCTTGGCTGGGAGGGTGTTTTTGCCGCTACAACTTCTGATGGTGTTTCGCTCAACAGAGACATTACCGCTGAAAAAGAAAATGCAAAGAACCATCCGAATGCTTGGCGTTATGGGGGTGGTTCAGCCTGGAGTACACCGGCAATTGATATCAAGACCAATACCTTGTTTTTTGGCACCGGTAATCCGTCACCGCAGATGAACGATATTTCACGCCCGGGCGATAATTTGTACACCGTTTCACTGGTGGCATTGAATACAGAAACCGGCAAGATTAAATGGCATTATCAGCAGGTGCCACATGACGTCTGGGGTTACGATCTGGCTAGCCCGCCGGTGCTGTTTGATTATGTGAAAGATGGCAAGAAGGTTCCTGCCGTTGGCCAAGCTGGTAAAACTGGCTGGTACTACGTGAACGACAGGGCAACAGGTGCTCTGCTCATGAAGTCAGAAGCTTTTGTACCGCAAAAGAATCTGTTCGCCAAAGCGACAAAAGAGGGCACGGTGCTATACCCGGGGATTTTGGGTGGCTCTAACTGGAGCCCAAGCGCTTTGGATGATAAAGCGCAGACCGCATACGTTGCAGGTATTCATGCGCCCATCAAATATACGCTGGTTGAAGAGCCGGCAAAAGATGGTTTACCGCCTATCCGTTATGCTTCATCAGAACCCACCAAAGATCCAAGATGGGGTACGGTTTCTGCAATTAATCTGACAACAGGTAAAATTCAGTGGCAGGTTAAAACAGAGCAGCCATTGATGGGTGGCGTGCTGGCAACTCGTGGCGGCCTGCTGTTTATGGGTGAGGGCGATGGTCGCTTTAATGCTTACAACAGCAGCACTGGTGATTTGTTGTGGCAGGACAAGGTAGACGCTGGTGTAAATGCTCCGCCAATCAGTTATGAAATTGATGGTGTGCAGTATGTGGCAGTAGTTGCTGGTGGTAATGCAATTTTTGGCTTTACTTCCGGTGATAATATTCTGGTGTATGCGCTAAAGAAATAGAATTTAAATATGATTTCAGTGATGCTTAAACGATGGTGTTTGGTATTCTGCATAGTATTTGCAGTTACTGCATGTGACCGCGACTATAAGCATGCCCCGTTACCGACTACATCAAACGTTGTAATTCTTGGCGATAGCCTTACTTACGGTACCGGTGCCGGCAGTGGAGAGGATTACGCCAGCATACTCGCCAGCAATACCGGTTGGAATGTCATTAATGAAGGTGTGCCGGGTAATACCTCCTATCAAGGTTTGGCGCGTTTGTCACAGATTCTGGAAGCGCATGAGAGCGGTGAGCAGAAGATTGATTTGCTGATTGTAGAGTTGGGCGGTAATGACTTCTTGAAGCATGTACCTGAGCCTGAAACGGTGAGCAACCTGAAATCCATATTGAATCAGGCTAAAGCCAAGCGCATTAACACGGCGTTAATTGCCATACCTGAATTTAGTCCAGTGGGGGCGGCGTTCGGCGCACTTTCAGACCATCCGCTTTACGAAAAGCTGGCTGATGAAACTGATACGCCGCTGATTGAAGACCTATTTTCTGATGTGTTGGCAAAAAACAGTCTCAAAGCTGACCCTATTCACCCCAATGCAGAAGGTTACCGCCTTGTAGCAAGTGAATTGCAAATTGCGTTGATAGATTTAGGTTTTCTGAAGAAAAACTGATGGTTTACTTGTTTTACCGATGCTTTATCTTCAGGTAAAGTACGGTGCAAGCCAGTATCAGCGTAATAGAGTTGGCAACGATAATAGGCCAGCTATCAATCATCAAGCCGTAGATAAGCCAGCCAAGCACGCCTAGGCTGAACAGGCTGTACATGGGCAGTGAAATCCCTGACAAGTCACGCGTTTTCAGTGAATGCAGTGCCTGCGGTACGAACGCTACAGTTGTAAGCAATGCCGAACTGTAACCTATGAAGTCAGTGGTATTCATTGAGTTTATTAATACTAATAGTGGTTCAGATAGACTTCAGGTGATATCAATCTGCATTGACAATAACTAGCGTTTAAATAAACGCTGTACCGGAATAACAATCATCAGTGCAAGTGCACCTGCCGCAACACCAAACAAGCCATTCAACAATGTTGGCAACAGCCATTGTATGAAGCCGTTACTCATAGTGCCTGCAATGTGTTCAATCCAATGGTGAACAACTGGTATGCCATGCGTCAGTATGGCACCACCTACTAAAAACATCGCAGCCGTACCTACTACAGACAGCGTTTTCATCATGTAGGGCGCGAATTTAAGAATACCGAACCCGAATTTCCTTTTTAATAAAGCAAATAATGATGCACCTTTACATTGCGCTAAATACAGGCCGCCATCATCCAGCTTGACAATGCCCGCCACCAGACCATAAACGCCGACTGTCATAATGGTTGCAATGCCCACCAGCACCATGACCTGATTGCTGAAACTAGCCGTAGCCACAGTTCCTAGTGTGATCACAATGATTTCTGCCGAGAGTACAAAGTCAGTACGAATGGCACCTTTAATTTTATCCTGCTCAGTTTCCGCAGCCACAATTTCAGTCGGATTAGTTGTCTGCTGTGGATCCAGATGTTTGGCTTCTTCATGCAGGAATAATTTGTGATACAACTTTTCTACTCCTTCAAAACATAAGAATAAGCCGCCCAGCATCAGAAGCGGAATAACCGCCCATGGTGCAAGTGCGCTGATTGCCAGTGCCAGCGGTACCAGAATTACTTTATTGACCATTGAGCCTTTGGCTACGGCCCAGATCACAGGCAGTTCGCGGTCAGCATGCACACCGTTTACTTGCTGTGCATTCAGGGCAAGGTCATCACCGAGCACACCGGCAGTCTTCTTTGCTGCAACTTTAGTCATCACGGACACATCGTCCAGTATCGTTGTAATATCATCAATCAGTGTTAAGAGACTAGCGCCAGCCATAAGTAAGGTTTCCTGTGAAGGTGTTTTTGTGCTGTGAATTATAACCAATGAATGTTTAAACAAATCTTTTTAGATCAAAATATATCTTATGAGTGTTAACCGTTATACAAACATAAGGTGTGGACTATAATTAAACGAGTATGTAGCTAAAAAAAGGTACTTAATATGAACGACCAAAAAAGCGAACAATTGACCTTGGCAATTCAAGGCATGACCTGTGCATCATGCGCAGGTCGTGTAGAAAAAAGTTTGCTCAAAGTTCCGGGCGTAATCACGGCCGAAGTGAATCTGGCACTTGAAACTGCGCAGGTTACTGGCTCTGCTGAAGCGCTTACGCCTGATAAGCTGGTAGCAGCAGTAGTCGCTGCCGGTTATCAGGCACAGCCGCTGAATCTGGATTTGGAACAGCCGGCCAATATGGTAGAAAGCCAGCAAGCTGATTATAGCTGGTGGCCGACTGTAGTAGCAGCTTTGTTGTCTTTCCCTCTGGGCATGGTTGCCGAATGGTTTGGTTGGACATTCTGGCAGGGGCATATTTCCGGCTGGCTGCAATGGGCGCTGGCAACTCCGGTACAGTTCTGGCTGGGCTGGCGCTTTTATAAGGCCGGCTGGCATGCGCTTAAAGCAGGTGCCGGTAATATGGATCTGCTGGTGGCAATCGGTACTTCTGCCGCTTATGGTCTCAGTGTTTATCTGCTTTTTAATACAACACATGCGGCTATGAGCCATCTCTATTTTGAAACATCCGCGATTGTCATTACCCTTGTTTTACTTGGTAAGTGGCTGGAAACGCGTGCCAAATCAAAAACCACCGAGGCGATACGTGCGCTTAATGCTTTGCGTCCGGAGCGTGCCAGTGTAATCCGCGATAATCAGGAGCTGCAAGTTCCTATCACAGCCGTAATATTAGGTGATCTGGTCATGATACGCCCGGGAGAGCGTGTGGCGGTGGATGGTGTCATCAAGCAAGGCGATAGCCAGGTGGATGAGTCTTTAATCACCGGTGAAAGCCTGCCAGTTGCAAAGAAAACCGGAGATAAAGTCACCGGTGGCTCTATTAATGGTGAAGGATTGTTATATGTTACGACAACCGCACTGGGGAATGAGTCTGTGCTGGCGCGAATAGTACGTTTGGTCGAGTCTGCGCAGGCCAAAAAAGCGCCTATACAGCGTCTGGTAGATAAAGTCAGTGAGGTTTTTGTACCGATAGTCATTGTGATTGCCGTTATCACATTGCTTGCCTGGGGTTTTATTGGCGGGGATTGGCAGGTGGCCATTCTTAATTCGGTAGCGGTGCTGGTTATTGCATGCCCATGCGCGCTTGGTTTGGCAACGCCGACTGCAATCATGGTTGGAACAGGTGTGGCCGCGCGGCACGGCATCTTGATTAAGGATGCCGAGGCACTAGAGTTGGCGCATGCCGTAAAAACCGTGGCTTTTGATAAAACCGGTACATTGACAGAAGGGCATCCGAAACTGGTTGAATTAATATCTGTTACTGATAATGAAAATCAAGTCCTGACGCTGGCTGCCAGCCTGCAAGCCGGCAGTGAACATCCGCTGGCAAAAGCTGTTATTAATGCAGCACATGAAAAAAGTCTGGTATTGCAGGCTGCAGAAGGCGTGCATGCAGTTTCAGGCAAAGGTTTGAAGGGCAAAGTAGCCGGACTTGATCTTGCTTTAGGTAGCGCTAGCCTGATGCAGGATCTCGCTATTGATGTTTCCAAATTGCAGGTACAAGCTACCGTCTTGCAGACTGAGGGCTATAGTGTGTCATGGCTATGTGCATTGGATGGTCAACCGCGCTTGCTCGCTATGTTCGCTTTTGGCGATACATTGAAACCAACAGCGGTTACTGCTGTTGCCAGATTGCAGCAGCAAGGTATCTTAACGGTACTGATCTCGGGTGACAACCAAGGTAGCGCAGCCAGTGTTGCTGGTAAGCTGGGGATCGATAAATTTTACGCGCAGGTGTTACCTGAAGATAAAGCAAATATTATTAAAGAACTAAAAGAAGGTACAGGTCTGGTGGCGATGGTGGGGGATGGTATTAATGATGCTCCTGCCTTGGCTGAGGCGAACGTAGGTATTGCGATGTCCAGTGGCACTGATGTCGCCATGCATGCTGCCGGCATTACCCTGATGCGTGGCAATCCGGCCCTGGTTTCTGATGCGATTGATGTTTCTCGACGAACTTATGCCAAAATTCGGCAGAACCTGTTTTGGGCATTTGTTTATAACGTGGTGGGTATTCCATTAGCGGCACTGGGATTTTTGAACCCGGTGATTGCAGGGGCGGCAATGGCTTTGAGCAGCTTTAGTGTAGTTTCTAATGCGCTGACACTTAAATTATGGCGGCCAAAAGCGGATGAGCAGGCCGGTAAGTAGATAGTGCTTATCATCGATGAACTGCCTAAACTTATATGTTCAGGCAACCCATCAGCGTCATCTTTAAATTCAAATTATTTCTTTTTAAGCGGCAGTATTCTCGTCAGCGTATTATCTTTTCTGATATGGTGGTGATATAGCGCTGCCAGCACATGAATGCCTATCAGGTAATAGCCTATGACGCCGATAGTTTCGTGGATTTCTTTCAGTGATTTTGCCAGCTCTTTGTTTTCACCAATAAGTGCCGGTAACTCTAAACCAAAAAATGGAATCGGCTTTGCAGCGGCACTTAGCATTAGCCAGCCCAATACCGGCATAGCGATCATTAAGCCGTAAAGTGCAAGGTGACCCAGTTTTGCAGCTAGATCTTGTATCGGTGATAGCCCCGGCGTGATGATAGGGGTAGCGGACGTTACTTTTGTGTATATGCGCAATGTAACTAATAACAATACACTTAACCCCAGCATGAAATGTAAGGCTTTCAGTGCTTCGCGCGGGTCGCTGCCTTTGGGGAAAAGTTCGCGCAGCTCAATGGTTGCATAAACTGCAGCCATTAATAAAAACATTAGCCAATGTAGCGCTATGGATAAGGTGCCGTAGTGTTGATTTGTATTTTTCCAGGACATGATTATCTCACCGAGAATTGTTGATGTAGTATTAAGGGTATTATTATGCGAGTAATTATAAAAAATTACAGTTAAATTTTTAGTTGAAGAAACTGGTCATTTAACTTGAGAGTATTACTGGCAAGGCTGATAGTTATTAAAATGAAAAAGCCCCGCATTTCTGCAGGGCTTAGAATCTTGGCTCCTCAACCTGGGCTCGAACCAGGGACCTACGGATTAACAGTCCGGCGCTCTACCAACTGAGCTATTGAGGAATCGTTGTATCACTCGGAATTAAGCCCTGCAGTAATGCAAAGCTTTAAATATTGGCTCCTCAACCTGGGCTCGAACCAGGGACCTACGGATTAACAGTCCGGCGCTCTACCAACTGAGCTATTGAGGAATCGGTGAAGGCGCTATAATACTGACACAGCCCCATTTGGTCAATCACTA
>Ga0207972_100066_pt1 | contig 44907 bp, 40 predicted proteins | sample LakWasMe75_LOW10_2_FD_183903 | JGI IMG/M metagenome (GOLD analysis project Ga0207972, IMG submission 183903) | Freshwater sediment methanotrophic microbial communities from Lake Washington under simulated oxygen tension - Sediment Metagenome... | ecosystem: Environmental > Aquatic > Freshwater >...
GAAAGAAAACGATCGCGTTACTTTCGACGTAACTGACGGACCAAAAGGTAAACAAGCTTCTAACATTCAGAAGGTTTAGTACCAAAGAATCCAAAAAAATGACCCTATCATGGGTCATTTTTTTTGGATGCTGCATATAGATTTGCGGCTTAATTATCAGTAGCTTAACTACTGAGGGTTTCGTGTGCCTCACATTAATGCTAAAAAGAATTGCTCTTCCTAATGCTAATGCGCATAAAAACGCATTAGCAATTAATGACTTTTATTCAACACTAAATACCTGCGTATTTAGAATGCAGTCCCAAGCTTTCAAGCAACCGCCTTCTGCTGCTAAATTTAGGGGCATTATCACTGCAAGCAACTCTTGTAACGCAACATTATTCCAGGATTAGCTAACTAATTTCCTTTTATATGCCTGCCACGACTTACTCTAACAACAACCTGTAACTAGACTTCAGGCAGCAGCCTTCTCACAGGCAGCTACCTGCTCGAATGCATCACCTATCTCGAAAAACCAACCACCCTCATCGCAGCCATAGACACGCCACGCATCCTTGCCTAGAAGCTTAGCAATTTCCTCATGGGCCATATCTATCAATTCAGTCAACACAACTCGATTGCCACACATAATTTGCATGCCAGCGAAAGTTTCCTGCAATGATCCAACGTCAAGTCCCAGTAGCTTCATATCTGCAATTATTCGAATACCGCGATCAGTAAAGTCAATAATATGCGTATCGGAAATATTTTTACTTTCATCGATACTTACTACGATGTCTGCTAACTCATTAAGATATTTGAACCTCATAATTACACCTCATGATTTTATATAATGATGTGTCACGCTTCTTTTAATTAAATGGGATTTTTTCCCAATAAATGACTAATACTAACATCTCAACTTTATTTGTCAAATGTATTTTTTAACAAACGTAATTATTTGAAAATTAAGTACAAAGAATTAAAATAAAATTAACGGGAATAAATACCACAGGTGTGGTTTTTATGTATAATGAATGCTAATATTTGTTCGTACTGAAGAGACAAACAAACATCGGATCGATTTATAAATCACTATATGTCTATTGAAACTCCATCATCGATAATCAATTCGCTTGAGTATTGCCTCAAGCCGATTGCCAGGTTATGCATCCATTTTGGGATTGATCACCGCAACCTTTCGGAAATGCTCAAAGCAGCTTTCGTCTCGGTAGCAAAAGAAGAATTCAAGGTTAACGGAAAATCGCAAACAGACAGCAGGATTGCATTACTGACAGGCGTTCATCGCAAAGATGTGCGTCGGCTTTTAGGGCGAGCGCCAGAAAAAACAGGTGGGCGCCAGCAAGGTCTGATTGCCAACTTGATTGCGCAATGGCTAGGCACCCCTGAATTACTGGATCAGAGTGGCGAACCGAAACCGATCCCCCGCAACCCGCACCCTGATCATGAAATATCGTTCATCTCGCTAGCCGAAACACTAACAAATGACATTCATCCGCGCGCATTAATGGATGAATGCATAAATCGCGGAATCATAAAACTCTCGGAAGATGGGATGGTGCATCTAATTGTCGAATCCTTGATACCGGCTGACGACCTTGATGAAAAAGCACACTTTTTCGGACAGAACATACATGACCATATCTCTGCAGCTGAGCACAACCTGAATGGTGGGGATCCTCCCTTCCTTGATAGATTCGTCTGGCATGAAGGACTAACTGAGTCAGATGTTAAAGTGATTGCCGCCGCAGCCAGAAAGGCTGCCATGAATGCGTTAAAACAGGTTAACAATCAGGCAATACAACACAAGCAGCAACACTACAGCGAGACAAACCGACCTGAATACAGGATTCACTTTGGAACTTTCTTTTACAGCAGTCGCACCGATATTGATGACTCTAAAATTGATCATGCCAAAGATGACTCCAGCGAATGAGTATTTATGTAACTACGTCATTTATCATTAGCGGCATCACTGGTTCTGATACTTAACTACTACGGGGTAGCATACGCTGCTAGCCCGGCACCACGCACTTGCGCTTTAGCACACACCCCTGTTTTTGAACATAACTCTATTCCTTTAGGTGGTTCAGGTGGCACTGGTCATGAACCTACCATTCCCCCTGGCGGTATCGGTGGTACAGGTCATGAGTCAACCATTCCGCCCGGTGGCATCGGCGGCACAGAACTCAAAGCAAGCATAGAAAATAGCGGAATTGGCGGTACTGGTCATGAATCAACCATCCATCCGGGCGGAATTGGCGGTACTGGAATTATGGCAGCTGGAACATTAGTCAATGTTAACGGCGTTGTTACTGTGGAGGATTACTCTAAACAAAAAATCCAACTAGCAAGTGGTGATGAAGTTTGTTTAGGGGACAGAATTACCAGCAGCCAAGATGCTAAAGCCAAAATTCTATTTGCAGATGGCGCTATGCTCTATATCCTTAAGAACACAGAAATCAGTTTAACTGAATACAACTACTCTGCTGAAGAGCCAAAGCTGAATCGCAGTTTAGTGACACTATCAAAAGGTGACATTCGCTCTGTATCTGGAAAGATATCCAAACTGAACCCACAGAAATACAGCTTCCAGACCCCGGCATCTACCATTCGCGTAATAGGGACGGATTTTCTGGTGACACATCTGCAACAACAAGAAGGCGCTCTTGATGCAGGTACTTATACGAAAGTAATTTCGGGTGAAGTTAGCGTACAAAGCGCTACCAGCACAGTAAGACTGCGTGCTGGAGAATCAAGCCACGTCATGCTAAACGGTACTCAATCCATAATTTCCAGCGGGGGCGGCACATGTGCGGCGCCTTAATGCGAAATCTCAAGCACTAAACATCACAAAAACTCTCCTCGTAATGAACTTCAATAATTAAGAAGACCATCCTCCAAGTGGGGGATTGTTTTGAATCTTTATCGCTGTTAAGTTTGAATGTGAGTTTGGGTAAATTTATGTACACAACTACCTAAACTCAACATAAAAATAATAAAAATAAAAATTAATAAACTGGGGGAAATCAATATGAATATGACGAGAGCAACACCGATGGAAAGGTGTAGGACCTGCTTATGTGGACAGTGTTCTATAAGTGAAGTCAGCAAAGTATATGCATTAAATTCGGCGCTAAATCATGCTTACGCTGTATTTGGTGTAGGGCTGATCTTTTTTGACAGCGAGGGGAATTTGACTCATCTCAATGAGTTTGCCAGAGTAAAGTTAAAACTACCGGAAGACTTTATTCTAATGAGTAAGGATATTATTAGCGAGTGTTTTAATTATCAATCACAAACTGAGCTAAGAAATTCAATAGATCAGTTAATCAATAACCGAAATGCCAATGAAATTTACCTTAACACTACGATGAAGGAAGAAAAAAATACCGTAATGCTGCAGCGGCTAGAGAAGTCAGCATTCGGAATAGATACCCCTGGCGTAGTCATGTTTCTTTTTGAGTCCAATATCGATAACGACAAATCATCAGCCGATGTAGCTCGAATTTTTGGCCTTACCAAAGCTGAAGCTCGTCTTACTCTGGCTATTGCGAATGGCGTGACGGCAACAGAATACTGTTCGAATAATGGCATTTCCATCAATACGGCTTATAGCCAGATTAAAAATATACTATCAAAAACCGGCACAAGACGTCAGGCGGAGTTGGTCAAGCTAGTACTGCAGCATTCACCTAGTATGGAAAGGCGAAAAATTCACATCCCGATTGTTGCTGAGCGCAGAGTGCAGTAACTAAATCCAGACAATTCAAAACTATTTTTATACTCTCGGCTGCGGTGCACGCGTTAGCATAAACCTTGCACCGCATCGAGCCCTCATTACAGCCTGAAGCGTTATGCACTGATCTACGATTTAATATTGCGCAATACTGATTTGTTTACTTAAGACTAAAAATATAAATAAGATAATTAGTTGCTAGTAAGTTTTTATTTGCTTAGTATCCTACTAAATTACTAAACAATATAAAAGATGAAAACTTCTATTGATTTAAAACCAGATGATTCTGGTTTCAAGTTTGATAACAGCTATGCAAAATTAGCACCTGTTCTGTATCAAAAGTTACAGCCAGATAGCGTTAAAAGCCCCTCCCTATTATTGCTAAACAACGAGTTAGCCAAAACCTTGGGATTAAATCCTGTCGCTCTTAAAAAAGAAGCTGCTGAATTTCTAAGCGGTAATTCAATATATACAGCCGCGGAGCCGATTGCACAGGCCTACGCAGGCCACCAATTCGGTGGATTTAACATTCTGGGGGATGGCCGCGCCATCTTACTGGGCGAGCATCTCACTCCAGAAAACAAACGCGTCGACATTCAACTAAAGGGCTCCGGAAGAACCGCATATTCGCGCTCAGGCGATGGCCGCGCAGCGCTCGGCCCTATGCTGCGTGAGTACATTATCAGTGAAGCCATGCATGCGCTTGGCATTCCCACTACCAGAAGTCTAGCCATTGTAAAGACCGGTGAAACTGTCTACCGGGATGATGCATACCCGGGTGCAATATTGACCCGCGTCGCATCCAGTCATATCCGGGTTGGTACTTTTCAATTCGCGGCTTCCATTCATAATGATCAGGTACTCACCGAGTTAGCGGATTACACAATAAACCGACACTTTGCAGAAATTGCCGCGTCAGAAAATAAATACGCACAACTGCTTGAAAAGGTAGTCGATTTACAGGCCGCGCTGATATCCAAATGGATGCATGTTGGCTTTATTCACGGCGTGATGAATACGGACAATATGAGCATATGCGGTGAGACCATTGACTACGGCCCATGTGCCTTTATGAATAATTATGATCCAGCCACTGTATTCAGCTCAATTGATAGCAAAGGCCGTTATGCTTTCGGCAACCAAGCGCCGATAGCCCACTGGAACTTATATCGCCTTGCTGAAGCACTGCTGCCAATAATAGACCCAGATGAAGCTCAGGCGATTGCTGTGGCGGAAAAATTACTTGGGAAATTTCCAACCCAATTTCTGGAGCACTGGCTTGCCGGCATGCGCAGCAAGCTTGGCCTATTTAATACAGAAGCAGATGATTTAAAGCTGGCAGAAGATTTATTAATGTATATGCAAAAAAATAAAGCTGATTACACGAACACATTCAGAGCATTAGGAAAAGAATCGCTAAAAGCAATGGAAATTTACCATGATGCAGGATTCAAAAACTGGATGCTGCAATGGGAGGCTAGGCTATCGAGACAACCCGAGTCAATTGAACAAAGCCTGGCTTTGATGGATCAGACTAACCCGGCGATTATTCCACGTAATCATCTGGTTGAAGAAGCACTCAATGCAGCCGTTGATCAGGATAATTTGCAACCGCTAGAAAAGCTTTTAGCCGCTATTTCAAAACCATACCGTGCGATAGAAGATTACGCTGATTTCATGCAGGCGCCAGCACCAGGATTTGATAACCGCTACAAAACCTTTTGCGGCACATAACCCTGCCAAGAAACGAGTACACGGCATATAGAACAATCAAACTATAAACGACTAAACAATTTACATCCGCCGCGGGTTGCAAAAGCCTACGCTGCACACACTTTTTACAACTTCAAGTTACCATTTCATTTCAAAATTTGCACACTTTAATCCTGCAAAAATTGCATACCCAATAAATATAATGAATCAAGCAATGTAAGTCACGCAAGATTTATTTTATAACCTCCTGTTTTGTATTGATAAATAAAAAGGGCACAGTCACAAGCCAGTATTGTTACTAATTGGCACGCTAATTGATTCATATTCACTGTTGATTATTTTAAGAGGTGGTTATGAATATTGTCAGAAAAACATTATTAGGCCTGATGCTGGTTTGCTTATCTTTTTCAAACGCTGTATTTGCAGGCATGAATGAAGATATTGTTGAATTACAAAAATCTTGGGAAAAACTCAAATATCAAACACCTGCCGCCTCACAGGAAAAAGGGTTTGAAGAATTATTAGAGCAATCAAAAACAGTTACCGCACAGTATCCAGACCAAGCGGAACCTCTGATTTGGCAAGGCATCATCGAAGCAACATTCGCCGGCGTCAGAAACGGCATTAGCGGCCAACTGGCGGCATTGTCTTTGGTGAAAAATGCTAAAAATAGCTTTGACAAGGCAATCAAGATTGACCCTGAAGCTTCAAACGGCTCTGCCTATACAAGTTTGGGCTCTTTATATTATCAAGTACCGTCATGGCCGATCTCTTTTGGTGATCATAAAAAGGCAAACGAATACCTGTCAAAAGGACTGGAACTCAATCCGGATGGCATTGATTCCAATTATTTCTATGGTGACTATCTATACAAAACTGGCGACTTATCTAAAGCTGAAAAGGTATTAAGAAAAGCATTGCAGGCGAGCCCTAGAGAAGGCCGTGAAGTTGCAGATGAAGGTCGTAAAAAAGAAATCAATGATTTACTCAAAAAAATTGCAGAGAAAAAGTAATTCTCAATGCGTTTAATAACATCTGGATTTCTGGCATGGATAATTTCATGCAGACCAGCTTTTGCAGAAGAATACAATCTCACGGTAAATATTCATGGCATAAAACACAGTCTGTGGAAAATTCATTTTGAAAACTCACTGTTCTGCAAACTTAATTTATCTTGGCAGAATGTGCGAGACCAAGTTTACGACCTACGGATTATATGAAGACCAGTCTCACCCCACTAAATCGCAACATCATCCTGGCTGCGCTGTTCATTATGCTGACAGGCAACCTCTCATTATTTAAAAGGTTATTAGAGATTTATCCTCTTAACTTGGAGAGTCTGCCTTTTTTATTGTCACTGACTGTATTTTTCACCTTAGCTACGATGTTATTTTTGTTGCTCATCAGCTATGGCAGAGCAACACGCTGGGTACTGGCCTTTTTTCTTGTCGCGTCTTCACAGGCAGCCTACTACATGGATCAATACGGCGTCGTGATCGACACTGTCATGCTCGACAATATTGCCCAGACTGATTTGCGAGAAGCTGCAGGCTTATTTAACATGAACCTTGTGATTCGTACCTGCCTGCTGGGTTTAATTCCAGCATGGCTGGCTCTGCGTTACAGGCCAGTCATCCATAGTTTCAAAACGGAATTGAAATCGCGAATCTTATTGCTGTTTGTGCTGATTATCGCGCTATTTGCTATTGTCGCACCATTCACCGCAGGCTACGCATCGTTCATCAGAGAACATAAGATGACGCGAATGTTTGCCAACCCTATTTACTTTACTTACTCAGGCATTCTTTATGCAGCGCAGAAATTCAAATCGACGAAAGTGGTTGCCTTAAAACGCACTGCCACAGACACGGTAGAAATCGGCAACAAATACAAAAATGAGCTGATCATCCTTGTGGTGGGTGAAACAGCACGAGCCGATCGGTTTTCATTAAATGGTTATACCAAAGAAACAAATCCTGAGTTAAGCAAACAGGATGTCGTAAGCCTTAGCAATGTGTCTTCTTGCGGAACTTCAACCGGTGAGTCTGTCCCTTGTATGTTTTCCGCCATGACTCGAAAACACTTTGACAGGGAAGAAGCACTGCATATAGAAAACGCGCTAGATGTGCTTTATGAAAACGGCGTGCAGATTCTTTGGCGTGACAACAACTCAGATTCAAAAGGTGTTGCTGTCAGAATGCAGTATGAAGATTTCAAAAGCCCCACGCTTAACCCGATCTGTGATGAAGAGTGCAGAGATATTGGCATGCTGAGCGGTCTGGATAAATTCATTGCATCGAAGGGCAATAAAGATATTCTGATCGTTTTGCATCAGATGGGAAACCATGGCCCTGAATATTACAGAAGGTACCCAAAAGAATTCGAGAAGTTCACACCTACCTGCAAGAGCAGTGATCTTAAAAACTGCACCCCGCAGGAGATCAATAATGCCTATGACAATGCCATCCTCTACACTGACTACTTTCTATCCAAGGTCATCGACTTTTTGAAGAAATACGATGGCAAATATGAAACTGCCATGCTTTACGTGAGTGATCATGGGGAATCGCTTGGTGAGCATGGCATGTATCTGCATGCGGCTCCTTACATTCTCGCCCCCAAAGAACAAACGCATATTCCTGCCATCGTGTGGATGGGGCAGCGTTTCGATTACAAAATAGATCAACTCAAACCTTATCGGGATTACCCTTTAAGTCACGATGATTTGTTCTGCATGCTGCTGGTAGGGTTCGAGATGGACTCAAAAACATGTGAAGCACGCAGAAATGTACTGTTTGAAAATCGCGACCTTAAGAAAGCTGGCAAGAAGTGAATACTCACTTTAATTTATAAAATCTTATGGCGCACGCCGTTGGCTTGTATCTAAAAATGTCCAGGCAACGATGCGGCTTTTCTTTTGCCCTTGCGCCATTTCTATCGTTTTAACTTCCAGTGCATTTACTTTTCTGAGGGCACTGTAAACACCAGGCAAGTTAGCTGCTTTTGAAATAAGCGTAGTGAACCACACACACTGTGCTGCATATTGTTTACTCTCTCTAACCATGGCAGTTACAAAAGCCGGCTCACCGCCTTCACAATATAACTCTGCATTTTGCCCGCCAAAGTTTAATACTGGAGATTTGCTATTCGATTCACGCTTGGCACTACTTTTACCTAAACCCCGCCATTTACGTTGCGTACCTGCTTGCGCTTCTTCTACAGATCCATGAAAAGGCGGGTTACACATCGTCAAAGCAAACGTCTCACCCTGACTGACCACTCCTGTAAAAATCGATAGCGGCGAAGTCTGCAAACGTAACTCAATCACATTGGAAAGGGCATTGGCTTCGATAATCCGCTGCGCATTAGTTAACGCTTTAGCATCAATATCAGCTCCAACAAACTGCCAGCCATATTCTCGTGTACCAATCAGCGGGTAAACCATATTGGCACCTACACCAATATCCAGCACTCGAACTGACGGGCCGCGCGGAATCATACCCGCATTGGTCTCGCTTAGTAAATCAGCCAGGTAATGCAAATAATCCGCACGTCCCGGAATCGGCGGGCAGAGAAACTGCTGGGGAATATCCCAGTCAGACACATCATAAAACTGCTTTAGCAGCGCTTGATTGAGTTTCTTAACGGCTTCTGCATTAGAGAAGTCGATAGAAGCATCGCCGTATTCATTCTGCTTCACATAAGGTGCCAGTGCCGAACTGGCTTGAATAAGCTGATCAAAGTCGTAGCGTGCACGATGCCGGTTACGTGCATGTAATTCAGATTTTGTATTGTCAGGTTTCACTAATTTTTGGCCGAATAATTTAAAAAAACTTGTGCAGGTAAGCGGGCTGTTCGTCCTTATAAAGCATATAAGTGACACAGGCATCACATGTGCGATTACATAGATAGAGTTGAGCACCACGAAAAATTCATCGCCACCTAGACGCACAACCCTATCGGTATCACGCACAGTGGATTTTATGCGCTTAGAGACAGCAATTATGCGTACATTTTTAATTCATTGTAGTTGCGATTATTGAACTCTCAAAATTTAATTCATCAAGCTATGAATCAAATTGCAAAAAACGCGGTCGTAAATTAAGTTGTCGTGGCTATCGCGTCAATGCCTAAAAAATCAATATTGCACTGCATTTTTGCTACAGCAGTTTAATCAACGTTGTTTATTTGTGTGGTAGCATAGATTAACAAAAAAAGAATGAAATATCTTGGCAAAACAAAAAGTTAAGAACGCATCGCTTACAGCCACGGCAATCAGTTCTGAGCGCGAGGCTGCTGAAGCAAGGTATCGAGCACTGTTTGAGTATGCGCCCGATGGCATTCTTATCGCCGATTCCGAGAGCTACTATCTGGATGCAAACCCCAGCATCTGCAAGATGCTCGGTTACACTCGTGATGAATTGATTGGCATGCACGCAACCGACATTATTGTGCAGAGTGAAATTGAACACATCCAGCCTGCACTAGACAGCATTAAAGCCCAAAACGATTACATGCGTGAATGGCAGCTAAAACGCAAAGACGGCACGGTGTTCAGTGCCGAGATTATCGCTACCACAATGCCGGATGGCAAACTGCTTGGCATGGTAAGAGACATTACCTTATTAAAAGAGCAGCAGCGTGAAATCGCACAACTATCTCGCCTGTACGCCGCACTCACAAAAGTAAACCAAGCCATCATTTGGCTACCGAATCAGGAACAGCTATTCAGCAGCTTGTGCCGCATACTTGTTGAAGAAGGCGGCTTTAAAATGGCATGGGTAGGCTGGAATGACCCTGCAACCAACCAGCTGGTTCCAGCCGCCGTTTGCGGCGATGACAACAACTACCTCAGCACCATTAAAGTATATTCGGATGACAGGCCTGAAGGCAGAGGACCATCCGGCATCGCCTTCCGCTCCGGTCAACCCTACATTTGCAACAACATGCAGCAAGATACTGCAACACTGGCCTGGCGCGAAGAAATTAACAGCCGTGGTTTTCGCGCTTCTGCCGCGTTTCCGATTCGCGCCAACAATCAAGTATGCGGCACCATCAGCGTGTATGCCGAACAAGCACTTTTCTTTCAAGATAAAGAAATCGCATTATTAAAAGAAACTGTCGATAACATTTCATTTGCGTTAGAAAATCTGGCGCGCGAGGAAAGGCGCAGGCAAGCAGAAATCCTTGCCAAAAATGAATCACTGTTCTCAGACATGATGATAGAAAGCATGCCCGGCATACTCTATTTTTATAACTACGAAGGCAAATTTCTGCGCTGGAATCATAATTTCCAGACTGTTAGCGGCTACTCCAATGAAGAAATAGCTAACATGCATCCGCTGGACTTTTTTGCGGCAGAAGAGAAATCAGTCATCGCTGAAAAAATTACAGAGGTATTCACACATGGTCAATCTTTTATAGAGGCATCATTGCTGGCAAAAGATGGTGCAAAAACACCTTATCTATTCACCGGTCGGAATGTTAAATTCCAAGACATCGATTGTCTGGTAGGCATGGGTATTGACATCAGCGAACGCAAGAATGCTGAGTCCAAGCTAGATGAGAGTGAACAGAAATATCGCGAACTTGTAGAATCTGCAAACAGTATTATTCTGCGCTGGAACGCGCAAGGCTACGTGACGTTTCTTAACCTGTTCGGGCAGCAGTTTTTTGGCTACTCATCTGAAGAAATTGTCGGTCAGCATATCATTGGCACCATTGTGCCCGTAACAGACAGCGCCGGACGCGACCTGCAAAACCTGATGCAGCAGATATGTCTGGATACCAAAATATTTGAACAGAACGTGAATGAAAACATGCGGCGCGACGGCGAGCGTGTATGGATTTCATGGACGAATAAAGTGGTGCTGGATGCGCAAGGCCAAGTGGTGGAAATACTCAGCATCGGCAATGACATTACAGAACGCTTAAGCGCTGAAAAAGAGATTCGGGAATTAAATGCCAGTCTGGAAAAACGCGTCATCGAGCGTACTGAAGAATTACAGTCTGCGCTAGTGCGGGCTGAGTCTGCCGACAGAATTAAATCGGCCTTTCTTGCCACGATGTCGCATGAGCTCAGAACGCCATTAAACTCGATTATTGGCTTTACTGGCATTATTTTACAAGGCATGGCGGGGCCGCTGAATGCTGAACAAACCAAGCAGCTTGGCATGGTCAGAGGCAGTGCCAAACATTTGCTGGAACTCATTAATGATGTACTGGATATTTCCAAAATTGAAGCCGGCCAGCTGGAAGTACGTTGCGAGGCATTTAATTTAATTGCGTTGATTGATCGCGTGGTTAGTTTGCTGACACCGGTAGCCGAGAAAAAAGGCTTATTGCTGCACACCTCGATTACCAGTGACTTAGGCGAAATCAGCAGCGACCGCAGGCGCCTGGAACAGATTCTGATTAACCTGATCAACAACGCCATCAAGTTCACTGAAAAAGGCAGCATCACCATTACGGCAGAGTTAATAAGTGAGTTCCAACCCACACCAGATGCCAGCCCTGCCCCATTCATAAAACTCAGCGTCACCGATACTGGCATCGGCATTAAGCCCGAAGATCTGGAATTGCTATTTCTACCTTTTCGCCAGATTGATAGCGGGCTTTCACGCATGCACGAAGGCACGGGCTTGGGGCTGGCCATCTGTAAACGCTTGTTAGAACTGATGGGTGGGCAGATTTCTGCGACTAGCGCCTGGTCAAAAGGCACTGAATTTATTGTGTTATTACCCCTGCAAGGTATAGTTAAACCATGAAAAAAACCGTGCTGTTAATTGAAGATAATGCGCAAAATAGTTATTTGACTACGTTTCTTTTAGAGTCGCAGGGTTTTGCTGTTGCCAGTGCTTCAGATGGTGCTGCAGGAATCAAGCTGGCACAGCAGGCTCTGCCAGACTTGATACTGCTGGATATTCAACTGCCGATGATGGATGGCTATGCAGTAGCGAGGGCACTCAGGGCAATTGAATCGCTGAAGCTGACACCTATCGTTGCGGTAACTTCCTATGCCATGGTCGGAGATCGTGAAAAGTGCTTGGCTGCAGGCTGTAATGGTTACATTGAAAAACCTATCAACCCTGAAACTTTTGTAGCGGAAGTCTCCACTTTTCTAACGTCTTAATCAGCAGTACTATTCAATCAGCAATACAAGGATATTTATGCCGCACATTTTGATTGTTGATGATAAAGAAGAGAATCTTTACTACCTGCAGGCACTGCTCACAGCCAGCGGTTACTCGGTCGAGACTGCGCATCATGGCGCAGAAGCGCTAGTCAAGGCACGTCAAAATCCACCGGTGCTCATCGTGTCTGACCTGCTCATGCCAGTAATGGACGGCTATACACTGCTGCGTTACTGGAAAGCGGATACACGCCTCAAGACTATTCCATTTATTGTGTACACCGCGACTTATACAGAACCTGAAGATGAAAAACTTGCACTCAGTCTTGGTGCAGATGCCTTTATTCTCAAACCATCTGAACCTGAAGACTTTCTTGCGCGCTTTCATGAGGTGCAAGCCAGAGGTGCAGTTGCTGTACCAGACCTGCCTAGTGCGGCAAGTGGCGATGACAGTGACAGGCTTAAAGACTACAGCGTGATTCTGATACGCAAATTAGAAGAAAAAACAATGCAGTTACAGGAAGCCAACGAAATCCTGCAACAAGATATTGCCAGAAGAAAAGAAGCTGAAGATAAGATTCAGCATCTGGCCTACTATGATTTACTCACCAATCTGCCAAATAGACGCTTATTAATTGACCGCCTGCAATACACCCTGGCAGTAAGTGCCAGACATCAAAATCACGGTGCGGTACTATTTATAGATCTGGACCATTTCAAAACGCTGAACGATACCAAAGGCCATAGCGTGGGGGATCTACTGCTGATAGAAGTTGCGAGTCGATTGCAGACCTGTATTCGTGGCGGGGACACCTTAGCCAGGCTGGGCGGTGATGAGTTTGTGGTGATATTGCTAGACCTCAATGAAGATGCGGCACATGCCGCAATACAAGCTGAAGCGATAGCCGCAAAAATCATTTCACATGTGAACCAGCCTTATTATTTAGAGGGTTATTTATATCACAGCTCTACCAGTATTGGCGTTTGCCTGTTTCGCAATCAGGAAATCACAGTTGATGAACTGCTCAAGCGCGCCGATATTGCTATGTATCAGGCAAAAAATGCGGGGCGCAATACACTGCGCTTTTATGACCCGACCATGCAGGCAGCCCTCGAGGTGCGCGCAGCCCTGGAAAGTGATTTACGCATTGCAATTGAAGAAAAACAGTTCAAACTCTACTACCAGATACAGGTAGACCACGCAGGCAATGTGCATGGTGCAGAAGCGCTTATTCGCTGGCAGCATCCTCAAAAAGGCTTGGTACCGCCATTGCAGTTTATTCCATTGAGTGAAGAAACAGGCCTGATTATTCCTATCGGGCAATGGGTAATAGACACGGCCTGTGCACAAATTAAAGCTTGGGAAAATGATCCTGTTACCTGTGACTTGCAAATTGCCGTCAATGTCAGTGCCTGTCAGTTTCATGACCCCGGTTTTGTAGGCCAGGTGCGCGAGATGCTGGCACGTCATAAAATAAAACCTGGTCGTCTCAAGTTTGAGCTTACCGAGAGTCTGGTACTGGATAACGTTGAAGAAGCTGTCATTAAAATGCAGGCGCTCCGAGACTTTGGCGTGCACTTCTCGATAGATGATTTTGGTACCGGGTTTTCGTCATTATCCTACTTAACAAAACTACCGTTAGACCAGTTAAAAATCGACCAAACCTTTATACGCAATATGTGCATGAATGATAGAGATGCCGTTGTAGTGCAGACGATTATCGGCATGGCGAATAACTTGGGCATTGAAGTGATTGCCGAAGGCGTAGAGCTGGAGAGCCAGCGTGCGTTTCTGGAGAAACATCACTGTAACTTATGCCAAGGCTATTTATTTAGCCAGCCATTAGCGCTTGACGCGTTTGAAGCCAAGTTAAAAGATATACGAGTGTTAACGTAATCAGCCTAAGGTAACCGCGGCATCACTCGATGCTGCTCGCGTATTGATGATGATTTTAAATTGTTGCAAACACAAAAAAGTGTGTGTGGGTGCTATGCTGTAGCAAAAACAATTATGTGTGTGGGTTTGCGCATAGAAAAAAGCCATATTGAGTGAATTTCAAATAACAGATTTACGCCGCTGCAATGCTAGCTAACAATTATGGAATAGCGCCATATAACATCAGGAAAATGCATTGAACTCTCAAAATCTCCAAGAAACAGATAATTCGTCTGCTGCAGACGCATCAATAATGCCTGCCAAAGATATGATGCAGGTTAAAAATGTGGCATTAGTCATACTCACAACCCTAGCTGTCATTTTCGTTCTGGATTGGGCGCAAAGTTTTGTGATTACCATGTTACTAGGCGTTCTACTTGCTTATACCCTTAACCCGGTCGTGAAGTGGCTGGAATATATCAAAATCCCGCGTGTCATAGGCTCCAGCCTTGTGATCGTTTTTCTTATAGTCAGCATTGGTTTTGCCGGCTTTACATTACGGGGCCAGGTTCAGTCTATCATTTCAAAACTGCCTGAGGTTTCAGCAAAACTTACCGCGGCTTTCGCAAGCAAGCGCGGAGAACCGCTTACCAATATCCAGAAAGTACAGATTGCTGCCAGCCAGGTAGAAAACGCTACTGATTCGGTTACAAATGCGGTTGCACCTAAGAAAAACCAAAGGGTGCATGTTGTGATGGATGAGCGTAAATTTAAAATAGGTGACTTTCTCTGGCGCGGTTCTTTAGGTGTTTTTGGTTTTATCGGGGAAGCGATTACGATGGCGTTTCTTGCCTATTTTTTGCTGTTATCCGGCGATACGTTTAAACGTAAATTAGTACGGCTGACTGGGCCTTCATTATCTCAAAGAAAAATCACCGTCAATATTCTTGAAGACATCAACAATTCGATTCAGCGCTATATGTTTATGCTGCTGGTCACCAACGTAATGATAGGTCTGGCGATGTGGGTCACATTCCGCTTGATTGGCTTGGAAAATGCAGGGGCTTGGGCTGTAGCAGCTGGCTTTCTACATGTCGTGCCATATTTCGGCCCGGTAGTGACTGCGGCTGCTACTGGAATTGCTGCTTACATGCAGTTTGATTCTATATACATGGCGATGCTGGTTTCAGGCGCCACCATGGTAATAGCGACAATAATTGGTGTGTTTTTAACCACCTGGATGACCGGACGTATTGCCAAGATGAACTCTGCAGCAGTCTTTATATCCTTAATATTTTTCACTTGGCTATGGGGGGTATGGGGAATGTTACTAGGCATACCTATCATCGTTATCATCAAGGTCGCTTGTGTGCATATTGAGCATTTGCAACCTGTTGCTGAAATCTTAGGTGAATAGGTTTTAGCTGTTTGCACTAATGCGCATAATCAAAGCTGGCAACAGATGGTGGCTATCACCATCCGGAAGTATATTAGGCATGCTAAATTGAATCCAAAGCTGACAATATCTTACTTGCATGTGCCTTGATTAAAGCTTTTTTATCATCACTGATTCTGGATAAGTTCGCCGTCATCAAACGAGTCCGCGAATTTTTCTCAAGTGCGTCTTGATGTTTCATCAAAAAATTCCAATACAAGGTTGTCATTGGGCAAGCATTTTCGCCAAATTGAATTTCCGGTTTGTAGCGGCAGCCATCACAATAATTACTCATACGCTTAATATAAGCGCCACTTGCTATATAGGGCTTGCTGGTAAAGCGACCGCCATTAGCAAATAGTGCCATACCAGCCACATTGGGCAACTCGACCCATTCGATGGCATCAATATAAATGGCTAAATACCAATCCGAAACTTGTTGCGGTGCAATCTCTGCAAGCAGCGCAAAATTACCTGTCACCATCAAGCGCTGAATATGATGCGCATAACCATATTTTAACGTCTGACCGATGGCATCTTTCATGCAATTCATACGTGTATCAGCATTCCAATACCAGGCCGGTAATTGACGCTGGTGCTGATAAAAATTAGCCGCTGCCATCTGGGGCATATCCAGGTAATAAACGCCTCTGACGAACTCGCGCCAGCCAATAATCTGCCGGATAAACCCTTCAACTGCTGCCAAGTCCAAGGCATTGTTCTGGTAACAATCCAAGGCACGCTGCACCACTTCGCGCGGATTAAGCAATTTCAGATTCAAACAGCTTGAAAGAATGGAGTGCCATCCAAACGGCGTCTCTTTCCACATCGCATCCTGATACAAGCCAAAACTTGGAAGCCGATACGTCACAAAGTAGTCTAGCGCAGCCAAAGCCTGCTCACGCGTTACTGGCCATGCAAAGTGTGCAAGCGTACCCGGATGATTGGAGTATTGCCGCTCAACAAACTCGAAAACTTCGCGCGTAATCGCATCAGGCACAAACATCACAGGCTCATTAATGAACCCTGGGCCTTTTTTAGAATAAGGACGCCGATTTTGAACATCATAGTTCCATTGACCGCCTATTGGTTGAGACTTTTCATCCATCAGAATCTGGTGTTTTTTGCGCATATAGCGATAAAAGTATTCCAGTCTTAATTCTTTTTTATCTGCCACCCACTCACTGAATTCAGTATTGCTACTGTAAAAGTGCGTGTCATCATGCATCACTAATTGAATATTTAATTCCTGCGCCAGCTTCTCAATTGCAATTTTTAAGCGCCATTCGCCAGGCTCAACGCATAGCAGATGCGTAGCACGCTTTTCTGCCAATTGCTTCCTGAGAGACTCTTGAATAGTCAGTTCAGACTCTTTGATATAAATCAGGGGGAATTTCTGTGCGATCAGTTCTTGTGCAAAATGTCGCATCGCTGATAGAAATAATGCAACTTTCGCTTTATGAGACCAAACATAACTTGCTTCATGTGCTGATTCAATCATCAGCACTTCATCGGTTTGCCGATCAAAACCTTTTAAAGCCGCATGTTGTAGATCAAGCTGATCGCCAAGAATTAGAATGATTCTTTTTATTTTCACTTTGAGAGCGTTTCGCCAGATTTTTGATACTTATATTTGCGACAAGCATCTGAACAATACTTAACATCATCCCAAACCGCCTTCCATTTCTTCCGCCATGCAAAAGGCCGATGACAGGACAGACAAATCTTAGTGGGGAAATTGGCTTTTTTAAGCATATCAAGTATTAACCGAACGTATATTGCAATGAACGTAAGTATGGTTAATGTTATGTTGGGTCAAACATTGACGCTTGTACGCTCGAAAAGTTTAATCTGAACGAAATATAGATCGATTGAATGTGATGTTCAAAAAGAAAAAGGCTTAGCCATTTCTGACTAAGCCTTATATATCTTGGTAGGGTGTGCGGGGATCGAACCCACGACAAACGGATTAAAAGTCCGCTGCTCTACCAGCTGAGCTAACACCCCATTCATTTCTCAAGTAACTTGCGTCACTCAGGAAAGGCCGCAATTATGGGGGAAACTATTCACTTGGTCAATGACAAAATAGAAAATTTCTATATATTTATCGAATTTATTTTAATTGACTTCGATAAAAATTTGTACATATCTTAATTCCCTTCAAAATTGCCTTAATTTTAATCAACGCATGCCAGGGAGCTTGCCTCCCATTAAACCACCCATGCTGCGCATCATTTTAGCCATGCCGCCTTTGCTGAACATTTTCATCATCTTTTGTGTTTCTTCAAACTGCTTGAGCAGGCGATTCACTTCCTGCACCTGCACACCTGAGCCGTCAGCAATACGTTTTTTACGCGTAGCTTTAATGATTTCAGGTTTACGACGCTCTAGCGGCGTCATGCTATTAATAATGCCTTCAATACGACGGATGCTCTTATCTGCATCATCTGGGTTCACTTTGGCAGCCATGCCTGCAATCTGCGATGGCATTTTATCCATGAGCGCGCCCATGCCGCCCATTTTGCGCATTTGTGACATTTGCGCTTTAAAGTCATCCAGGTCAAAATTTTTGCCTGACTTTACCTTATCGGCAAGTTTTTGCGCTTCTGCCATGTCGACATTTTTATGCGCTTGCTCGATCAAACCAAGCACATCACCCATGCCCAAGATGCGTGATGCCATACGGTCTGGGTAGAATGGCTCCAGCCCATCGACTTTTTCACTCACCCCGATAAACTTGATAGGCTTACCTGTCACATGGCGCACTGATAAAGCAGCACCACCACGCGAGTCACCATCCAGCTTGGTAAGGATTACACCAGTGAGCGGCAAGGTGTCGCCGAAGGCTTTTGCAGTGTTAATCGCATCCTGCCCTTGCATGGCATCCACCACAAACAATGTTTCGATTGGGTTCAATTGTGCATGCAGGGCTTTGATTTCTGCCATCATGGCTTCATCAATGCCCAGACGACCTGCGGTATCGAAAATCACCACATCGTAATAACCGCGCTTGGCGAAATCTAACGTAGCACTGGCAATATCTGCTGGTTTTTGGCTGGCGTTACTATCAAAACACTCAACCTCAAGCTGTTTTGCCAACGTCTTGAGCTGTTCAATCGCTGCTGGACGGTAAACATCGGCACTGGCCAGTAATACTTTTTTCTTTTGCTCTTTAAGTAATTTTGCGAGTTTGGCAGAGGTGGTCGTTTTACCGGAACCCTGCAGACCTGCCATCAGAATAATTGCTGGCGGCACTGCTGCCAAGTTCAAGCCAACATTGGCTTTACCCATCAGCGTAGTGAGTTCGTCGTTCACCACTTCAATCACTGCCTGACCTGGCGTCAGGCTCTGCAACACCTCTTTACCCTGCGCACGCAGCTTAACGGCGGCAATAAAGTCTTTTACCACCGGCAAGGCCACGTCGGCCTCCAGCAGCGCCATACGCACTTCACGCATCGCATCTGAAATATTATCTTCGGTTAACCGCGCTTGACCACGTAGATTTTTAATGACGCCCTGCAGGCGCCCGGTTAGGTTTTCTAGCATTTTTATACTCTTTGCGTCATTTCGAGGTTTTGGATAATTAAATGCAATTTTACATCAACCTATTATCTTTACCGCATATTTACGCCATAATTACATCATGCAAAAACTAATTCCTTATCTTGTCGTTGTATTCATTTATTTGGCTGTAGCTGCTGATTTCTGGCGCGCGCCTAAATCATCGGAAAAGACCACTCATCTTAAGCTGCATTCAACGATGATTGCTTTAGGGTTGCTGGTGCATGGATGGCTATTGCATCAAAGTATTTTCTCCGCAGGTTTCAATTTGGGGTTTTATGAGTCAGTGTCTGCAATCCTTTGGCTCACAGTGTTGATCTACTGGGTCACAGACCGCGACCATCAATTGCACAGCTTGCAGGCTTTTGTACTGCCGCCGGCCGCATTATTTTCAGTGCTGCCCGCATTCTTCTCTAGCCATCATTTTTTACCTGCCGCTAACAACAGTCTGTTCATAGCACATGTATGGATCGCGATGCTTGCCTATAGCCTGTTTACTTTTGCCGCACTGCACGCCGTTCTGATGGCAATTGCTGAGCGTAGCCTGCACCACAAAAGCAGCTTAATCGCACTACCGAGCTTTCCTCCACTCATGATGATGGAGTCTTTGCTGTTTAAAATTATCGGCTTAGGTTTTGCGCTGCTGACCGTCACCCTCATCAGCGGCATGTGGTTCTCTGAAGAAATCTTCCATAAAGCGCTGGATTTCAATCACAAGACCCTCTTTTCGATTGCCAGCTGGTTTATATATGCTGCACTCTTATTTGGGAGGTATCGATATGGATGGCGCGGACTCAAGGCTATCCGATGGACGTTGATAGGCTTTGTGATACTGTTACTGGCCTATGTAGGCAGTAAATTTGTTTCAGAGATTCTTCTCGGCAGATAAAGAGAAATGGACTGTGTAATTTTACCCAGTCCATCTCAAATTCATATCAGTAAAGCCAAACCTGCTTTACTTAACGCAAGCTGATTAACGGCCAGCCCTGCTGTTTTGCATAGTCAGATAAAACCTCATCTGCATCAACAGCTACCGGGTTAGTCACCAGTTTCATCAGCGGCAAGTCGTTGTGTGAATCGCTGTAAAAGTAACTGGTTGAATAATCCGTTAATGATTTACCGTGCTCTGCCAGCCACTGATTGATGCGCGTTACCTTGCCCTCTTTAAAGCTAGGCTCGCCGCTTACGCCACCTGTATATTCACCATTGACCATTTCCGGGTCGGTACCGATTAAATTATCAATGCCGTAAGCCGTAGCAATCGGTTTGGTTACAAAACTATTGGTGGCCGTAATCACAACGCATAAGTCGCCGGCTGCTTTATGCTTATTCACTAAATCCTGCGCCTTCTGCGTCATCATCGGGCGAATCACTTGCTCCATGTACCTGAGATGCAGCTCATCCAGAAACTTTTTAGGGTGCTGGCTCAACGGCTTTAACTGAAACTCCAGAAATTCATAGATATCCAAAGTGCCGTTTTTGTAATCCTGATAGAACTGTTCGTTTCTTTCCTGATGAGACTTGGCATCAAGCAAGCCCTCGTTGATTAAAAACAAGCTCCAGTTATAGTCGCTATCACCCGCGAGCAACGTGTTATCCAAGTCAAATAAAGCCAGATTCTGTGTATTGTTTTGAGTCATATTAAATATCTTTTTGTTGAGTTGCTGAGAGCACTAAAAATACGCCGACTAAAATAACAGCGAGTGCGATTAATTCTGAACTGGTGACATGTTCACCGGCAAACCAGATGCCCACAGCAAACGCTACCATCGGGTTTACAAAAGTATTGCTGCTAGCAACCAATGGGCGCACTGTATGCAATAAATATTGATATGCGCTGTAGGCAACAAGTGACCCTAACACTATTTGAAACAGCATCGCGCCCCATGATTTTGCGCTGATGGTCTGCGGCCAGGTTTCTCCAGTGACAGCACTCGCAATCAGCAGCGCTATTCCACCTGCCAGCATCTGTGCAGCGCTTGCCATCAAGCCCTGCGGCATCGCCAGATGTTTACTCCATACCGAGCCAAACGACCAGCTTGCCGCAGCAAATATCAGCAGGAATGCACTCATGGAGTCTCCACTGAAACTGCCGCCTAGATTCAGCAGCACAATACCTGCCAAGCCTATTGCAATACCCAGCCACTCCCTGGCGATGATTTTATGCCCCCAAAGCGAAGAGAACACCGCCATCCAGATTGGTGCCGTAGCAATCGATAGCGCGGCAACACTGGATGAAACGGTCTGCTGTACATAACACACCGTGCCATTGCCTAACGCGGGCAATAACAATCCCACTATTGCGGCACCAATCCACTGCTGCTTGTTCGGATTAGGCGCTCCCAGATAGCGCATCACTGCATATAAAATCAAGCCAGCTATAGTGAACCGCAAGCCGGCCATCATAAACGGCGGAAAGCTCTCAATACCAAAACGTATGGCAAGATAAGTTGAACCCCAAATGAAATAGGTGCAAAAAAGTGCACCAGCGATCAACAGGGTTTGCCGGGTTTTAGGCATGATAGTTTTCTACATTTTTCTTTCAGAATCAGACTAGAAGCGCGCTCAAACAGAAGCAAGAATCCCCTGCCAACCGTTTCATTGTTAAATCAAGCCAAGATAAGGCACGCGAACGCAGGCAGTACATATAGTACGGCAAGTGAACGCAACGCCGTATTGGCTTGATTTGACGATGAAACTAGACTTGAGGGTGGGCGCGCTCATGCCTCGAATGCAACTTATTCAATCCATTCAAATAAGCCTTGGCTGATGCCACCACAATATCTGTATCCGCACCCTGCCCATTCACAATACGGCCGCCACGTGAAAGGCGCACTGTCACTTCACCCTGCGCATCGGTACCGCTGGTGATGTTATTCACTGAATAAAGCAACAACTCTGCACCACTATTCACGATCTTTTCAATCGCCTTGAACGATGCATCAACAGGACCGCCGCCATCAGACTCGGATTTATGCTCCACACCATTATCTGAAACCGTAATCAAAGCATGTGGAATTTCACCGGTTTGTGACGCTACTTGCAAATACACCAATTTATAGTTTTCAGTCGCTTCTGAAACAAACTCATCGCTCACCAAAGCCTGCAAGTCTTCATCAAAAATTTCAGACTTTTTATCTGCCAAATCTTTAAAGCGCGCAAAAGCCGCGTTCAACAAATCTTCAGTTTCAAGTTCAATACCCAATTCTTTCAAACGCGTTCTAAACGCGTTACGGCCGGACAATTTACCCAAAGTCAATTTGTTCGCATTCCAGCCCACGTCTTCAGCGCGCATAATCTCGTAGGTTTCGCGATGTTTCAATACGCCATCCTGATGAATACCGGACTCATGTGCAAAGGCATTAGCGCCAACGATTGCTTTATTCGGCTGCACCGGATAACCGGTAATCGATGACACCAACTTGCTCGCAGGTACAATTTGTGTGGTATCAATGCTCGTAGCCAAATTAAAGATGTCGCTGCGGGTTTTAATCGCCATCACCACTTCTTCAAGGCTGGCATTACCTGCACGCTCACCCAAACCGTTAATAGTACATTCCACCTGACGTGCACCACCCATCACTGCCGCCAATGAGTTGGCAACAGCCATGCCCAAGTCGTTATGGCAATGCGTAGACCACACCACTTTATCGCTATTCGGCACGCGTGCGATCAAATCACGCATACGATCGCCCCATGGGGCTGGAATCGAATAACCCACCGTATCCGGCACGTTAATGGTTTTAGCACCGGCTTTAATCACTTCGTCAAATATGCGTACCAAAAAGTCCATATCTGAACGTACCGCATCTTCAGCCGAGAACTCAACATCATCGGTATACTCCAACGCCCACTTTACTGCTTGCACTGCGCGCTCAACCACTTGATCTTCCGTCATGCGCAACTTGTTTACCATGTGGATCTTGCTGGTAGCGATAAAAGTATGGATACGGCCTTTTGCCGCAGGTTGAATGGCCTCACCTGCGCGTCGCACATCATTCTCGCTGGCACGCGCAAGTGAACAGACTGTTGAGTTTTTAATGATTTTTGCAATTCCATGTATCGCATCAAAATCACCTGGGCTTGCGGCAGCAAAACCGGCTTCAATCACGTTTACACCCAACTTCTCAAGCTGGCGTGCGATACGGATCTTTTCTTCCTTGGTCATTGCTGCGCCCGGGCTTTGCTCGCCATCACGCAAAGTGGTATCGAAAATAATAATTTGTTCTTGTTTGTTGCTGATTTGGCTCATATACAGTTACCTGACTTTTATATTTAATTCTCGGCTGATTATTGCATTCAATAATTCAATCCAAAAGTAGCACCTAATAAACATCAAGGTGCAGCGCAATTTAATACCAGAGGGGTGGGGGGGGTAGTCTGCGCGCTAGCGCAGTAACGCACGCAAGCGCAACGCAGAAACTTTGCGTAATAACAGAAGGCTTGCAAGCAAGCTAAGTGCGAAAGAAATATGGATGATGTGTGAATTCAACATGATGAATAGAAATATAATGTTTTTCAGCCAGTTAGGCAAGTGTTTAACTATTTGAATTTATTTATCATAATCATAAATAAATTCAAAGTTAAACAGCTACGATTGTTTTCTTGATTTGAACTTACCGCGTATCCACATTACATATCCGGAAAGCGCGTACACGACCATAACCAGAAACAGCACTTCAGGTGGGCTGTAGGAAATCAGCACCAGCGCCAGTACAACGCCCAGAATTACAAAAAACGGCACGCTGGCTTTCAAATTAATATCCTTACCGCTGTAATAACGCAGATCACTCACCATGGATGCACCGGCAAATACAGTCAAAGTCCAAGCCATCCATTTCCACTTCAATACGCCAAAGAATACATCACGGCCCGTCACGCCGTATTCATAGGACACCCAGACGAAACCTGCCAGCAGCGCCGCCGCAGCCGGGCTGGGCAAGCCCTGAAAGTAGCGTTTATCCTGATGCTCATCATCCAGCTTGGTATTAAACCGGGCTAAGCGCAGTGCAGCACAGGCGCAATAGATGAAGGCTGCAATCCAGCCCAGCTTACCTAGCGGCTTTAATGCCCATACATAAAGAATCAGGGCTGGCGCTACACCAAATGAAACCATGTCGGACAAACTGTCATATTCAGCACCAAAAGCACTTTGTGTATTGGTCATACGCGCGACACGCCCATCCAGCCCATCCATCACCATGGCGATAAAAATAGCAATCGCTGAGAGCTCAAAGTTGCCATTCATCGCCTGCACGATGGCATAAAAGCCCGCAAACAAAGCTGCTGAAGTAAACAGGTTAGGCAGTAAATAAATACCCCGTGAACGCAAAGACGGGATGTCGGCATTGCGGCGAAATGACTTTTGTTTAGGTTCGATCATGGCAATATCACAAAGTTATGTACCCTAAGTATAAATCATGAATAATCATGGCGTGAAGAAATAAGCTGGTTGTCAATAAAAAAGCCGACATAAATGCCGGCTTTTATTTACTAATTCACTTTACTTAGTTCGCAGGAGCCGGTGCCGGCTCTGCAACAAAAATCTCTACACGACGATTTTTAGCCTTATTAGCCGCAGTATCGTTAGCTACCAATGGCTCACGGGAGCCGCGTCCATCGATAGCAATTCGGCCTGAAGCAACGCCTCTGGCAACCAAATAATCACGCGCACTTGCTGCACGATTTAATGACAAAGGATTATTGATCGCATCACTGCCTGAGCTATCGGTATGTCCGATAATTGTTATCGTAGTTGCCGGATTGCTTACCAAGCTCTTGGCAAAAGCATCCAGAACCGGTCTGAAATTTGATTTAACATCTGCACGACCCACATCGAATGAAATATCACTAGGGATATCCAGCTTCAAGCGGTTATCTGCAGTTTGCGTTACTGCAACACCCGTACCAGCAGTCGCTTGCTCCATCTCCGCTTTTTGCTCTTGCATGCGTTTAGACCATACATTACCAGCGATACCGCCAGCTGCAGCGCCCACAGCAGCACCAATTGCAGCACCTTTACCGCCACCGGCCACTGCACCTACTACTGCACCGGCACCGGCACCAATCGCCGCACCTTTAGCAGTACCCTTTTGTGTTTCTGTCATACTAGCGCAACCGCTAAATAAAAAAGTTGCAGCAATAGCGCTCACTATTAATTTCTTGTTCATATTATTCTCCTCATTGTTAAGCCCCACCAAAGCTCTATTCTACACCCATAAAAATTTGCTTTTGATATATATAAAAGCTGAGTGACTGAATAACGCACATAGGCAATAAAAGTTAACAAGCTTCATATAATTCTATTAAAAAAACCATCAAAAACAGTACTCTCAATCACGATAAGGACAGCAGCGCAACCCATAAAATGACTGGATCACGCAGGATTATGTTAGTATCGCGGCTTCAAAATATTAATGCACCACCATGCAATTTACCTTACACAAACAAGATGGCCTGGCCCGTCGCGGCACATTGGAATTAGCACACGGCAACGTAGAAACCCCTGCTTTCATGCCAGTTGGCACTTACGGCACGGTTAAAGCCATGTCACCGCTGGAGCTTGATGAAATCAATGCACACATTGTTCTTGGGAACACGTTTCACTTGTGGCTGCGCCCTGGGCTGGAAGTCATCGCTGCGCATGGCGGTCTGCATAAATTCATGGGCTGGAACAAACCTATATTGACCGATTCAGGCGGCTTTCAAGTTTGGAGCTTGGGTGACCTGCGTAAAATCACAGAAGAAGGCGTCAAATTCCGCTCCCCTATCAATGGTGACTCATGCTTTCTGACACCTGAAGAGTCCATGCGCATTCAGCGCGTATTAAATTCAGACATTGTAATGATCTTTGATGAATGCACGCCCTACCCTGCTACGCATAAAGAAGCCAGCGATTCAATGCAGCTATCGCTCAGATGGGCTAAACGCAGCAAGCAAGCACACGATGGCAATCCTAATGCCCTATTTGGCATTATCCAGGGCGGCATGCACGAAGACCTGCGTGATGTTTCACTTAATGGACTGGAAGAAATTGGTTTTGACGGCTACGCGATCGGTGGCTTGTCTGTAGGTGAACCCAAAGAAGACATGCTGCGTATACTGGCGCATACCGCACCTAAAATGCCACAGCATAAACCGCGTTACCTGATGGGCGTAGGCACGCCGGAGGATCTGGTTGCCGCGGTATCGCAAGGCGTCGATATGTTCGACTGCGTCATGCCGACACGCAATGCGCGCAATGGCTGGCTATTTACCCAGTATGGCGATGTAAAAATCAAGAACGCCACCTATAAAAACGACACACAGCCATTGGATGCTGATTGTGCTTGCTATACCTGCCAGAACTTTACGCGCTCTTATCTGCATCATTTACACAGAATCGGCGAGATTTTAGGTTCACGACTGAATACCATACACAATCTGCATTATTACCAGCAACTGATGGCTGGCATGCGTAGTGCGATTGAAGCAGGTACATTCGAGGCATTTAAGCTGGAATTTGCAACAAAACGTAAGAGTTTATTGTCACAGCCATCCAGCTAATTTCAGTAGTCGTTTTCAGTATCCTGCAATCGACTTTAACTATGTGCTAGAATTTAAAGCTAATTTTTATCAAGTTTCCGTTTAATTTAAAGAGAGTAATATCGTGTTCATTTCAAATGCTTATGCTGCAACAGCAACATCTACTGATTTCGCTAGCTTTTTACCGCTGATTGTCATTTTTGTTTTGTTTTTCTTTATGATTATTCGCCCGCAAATGAAACAGGCGAAAGAACAGCGCAACATGATTGCAGCCTTGCAAAAAGGTGATGAAGTTGTCACATCAGGCGGTATCGTAGGTAAAGTAACAAAAGTGACAGAGGCTTTTGTAGTTGTAGAAATCGCTCCAGAAACTGAAATTACCTTACAAAAACACGCGATCCAGAGCGCGCTGCCTAAAGGCACTATTAAAAGTATCTAAAAATACTATATAAAATACAGTCGGCTGAGTTTATTCGATTAAATTCAGCCGCATTTACTTTGAATCCGTTTTGTAACTCCAAATTGCAAAGAATTAACTAGAGCCTGACTATGAACCGCTACCCAATGTGGAAAAACATTTTTATTGCCATCGTAATTTTGATTGGCTTTATTTACACAATTCCAAACTTCTTTGGTGAGTCTCCTGCGGTACAGATTACTCCCGCCAAAAGCACAACTAAACTTGATCCGGCTTTACTAGGTCAGGTAGAAGATATCTTCAAAAAAGAAAACATCCCGTTCGATGGCATCTATCTGGATGCGCGCGGCGTTAAGGCACGCTTTGCCAATACCGATACGCAAATCAAGGCAAAAGATATTCTGCAGGCAAACTTAGGGAATGATTATACGGTTGCACTGAATCTGCTGTCACGCTCTCCAGACTGGTTACGTAGCCTTGGCGCAAAACCAATGTATTTAGGTCTGGATTTACGTGGCGGCGTACATTTTCTACTGCAAGTGGATATGAAAGCGGCTTTGGATAAAGCAGCAGAACGCTTCATAGGTGATTTCAGAACCGCATTGCGTAAAGAACGTATCTCCTACGCAGGCGTTTCGCGTGAAGGTCAGTCGGTACAAATCCGATTTACAGATGCTGCGCAGCTTGAGAAAGCCAGAAAAGTAATCAGTAAAGAATATCCTAACCTCACACTCAAAGATGGCGTGAGTGGCGAATACAAAACACTGACAGCTTCATTGAATGCAATTGAACAAAAACGCATTCAGGACTTTGCGCTTAAACAAAACATTCAAACCTTGCACAATCGTATTAACGAGTTGGGCGTTGCAGAACCGATTATTCAGCAACAGGGTACAGATCGCGTAGTGGTTCAACTGCCGGGCGTTCAGGATACCGCCAAGGCAAAAGAAATTCTGGGTCGCACTGCGACGCTGGAAATTCGTCTGGTGGATGAAGAAAAATCCGACCCGCTTACACTTGAAAACGCCGAAAAAGGTCAGATACCAGTAGGTGATGAAGTATTTAAAGACCGCGAAGGCCGTGCAATTTTAGTGAAAAAGAACGTCGTGTTGACTGGTGATTACATCACCGATGCCGGTCCTGGCGTTAACGGCCAAACCGGGCAGTCAGTAGTTAACGTTACACTTGATGGCCGCGGCGCACGTGTATTCCAGCAAGTTACACGTGAGAACGTAGGCAAACGCATGGCGATATTGCTGATCGAAAAAGGCAATACCGAAGTAGTCACTGCACCAGTGATCAACGAAGAGATCGGCGGCGGACGCGTACAGATTTCCGGCATGGCTAATACACAAGAAGCTACTGACATTTCATTGCTGCTACGTGCAGGGGCACTTGCAGCACCTATGGATATCATTGAAGAGCGTACCGTTGGCCCAAGCATGGGTCAGGACAATATCAATCGCGGCATTCACTCTACATTATGGGGTTTTGCTGCGATTGCGGTCATGATGATGATTTACTACATGGCATTCGGTGCAGTTTCTGTGGTAGCGCTTGCCATTAACCTGTTACTGCTAGTGGCGCTTTTATCTATGTTGCAGGCGACATTGACCTTGCCAGGCCTGGCAGCGATTGCACTGGCACTAGGTATGGCGATTGATGCGAACGTGCTGATCAATGAGCGTGTGCGTGAAGAAATGCGCAATGGCAATACACCGCAGGCAAGCATCCACGCCGGCTATGACCGTGCATTCGATACAATTCTGGACTCCAACATCACCACCATGATTGCCGGTCTGGCACTATTCATGTTCGGTACTGGCCCGATCAAAGGGTTTGCGGTAGTTCACGTACTGGGGATTTTGACTTCGATGTTCAGCGCTGTAGTAGTGTCACGCGCGATTGTAAATGCGCTTTACGGCTATCGTCGCAAACTGACCAAAGTTTCTATCGGCCAGATCTATAAAGCCTGAGCTTAATTTTACAACACCAAATTATCAGAACACCAGAGTAAAAAATTATGGAATTATTCAGAATAAAAAATGATATCCCGTTCATGAGTTATGGTCGCTTAACCACGACCATCTCATTGGTGACATTCATCTTGGCTATCTTCTTTTTAGCGACGCGCGGCCTTAATTTCGGCGTCGACTTTACCGGCGGCACCGTGATGGAAGTGAGCTACCCGCAGGCTGCCAATCTGGAAAGTGTGCGTAAAGCAGTTGACAGCATAGGCCTGAAAGAAGCCACAGTTCAAAACTTCGGTTCCAGCCGTGATGTGCTGATTCGCTTGCCGGTAAAACCTGAACTGTCAGTATCTCAATTATCCGAACAAGTGAAACAAGCGCTGGTGGCTGCTGATGCAAGTGCAGAAGTACGCCGTGTAGAGTCTGTTGGTGCTCAGGTAGGTGACGAGCTGTATGAAAACGGTGGCCTGGCGCTGTTCTTTGTGTGCCTGGGCATTATGCTTTACTTATGGCTGCGTTTTGAGTGGCGCTTTGCGGTTGCCGCAATTATCGCCAACATGCATGACGTGGTGATTATTCTTGGTTTCTTTGCATTCTTCCAATGGGAATTCAACCTGACCGTACTAGCAGCGGTGCTGGCAGTGTTAGGTTATTCAGTGAATGAATCCGTTGTGGTATTTGACCGGGTACGTGAAAACTTCCGCAAAATGCGTAAAGCCAGCGTCACACAAGTGATTGATAACGCGATTACGCGCACCATGTCGCGCACTGTCATCACGCACTTGATGACGCAGACCATGGTTGGCTCCATGCTGCTGTTCGGTGGCGAGGTGCTGCACAACTTTGCACTGGCACTGACTATCGGCATTTTGTTCGGCATTTACTCTTCAGTGCTGGTTGCTAGCCCAATCGCCATGTGGCTGGGTGTTAACCGCGCCAACCTGATTGGCGATACTGAGAAGAAAGAAGGCGAGAAAAAAGAAAAAGTGACTGAACCAGATCCTTCAGAGTTTGCTTAATCCAAAACAACCACTTACTGTGCTGCATCACTCGGCACTACAGTAAGTGGTTCACCTTACTTGCTTTGCATGACATCTCACGTATAAACTCTTAACTTCATCATCAGCATAACAACACTCCTTGGATAACATTCCTATTTCATGGCAATTAGGTGGCCTAGCCTTACTGCTACTTATTGCTGCATTCTTTTCAGTGGCAGAAACCAGCCTCATGTCGCTCAACCGTTACCGGTTGCGCCATCTGGTAAAAGAAGGCAATCGCGGCGCACGCCTTGCCAGCGCGTTACTGGCACAAACAGACAAATTACTCGGCGTTATCCTGCTCTGCAATAACTTCGCCAACGCTGCATCCGCTACACTGGTTACTATTATTACGGTAGAACTATTCGGCGAAGGCGAATGGGCACTTATGTTTGGTACACTCGCAGTCACTTTTGCCATTCTGGTATTCAGTGAAATTTCACCAAAAGTGATCGCTGCAGCTTACCCGGAAAAGCTAGGCATATTCTGCAGCTACGTACTGTACCCGCTACTTAAAGTTTTATACCCCGCAGTATGGTTTATTAACCTGTTTGTAGGCGCATTGCTGCGTCTGCTGCGCGTACGGGTTGATTTTGAACAGACGACACAATCACTCACGATGGATGAGCTACGCAGCATAGTGACCGATGCCGGGCATTTTATGCCAAAAAAGCACCGCACTATTCTACTGAATCTGTTCGAACTGGAAAAAATTACGGTAGATGATGTCATGACGGCACATACCATGGTTGAAAGCATTAACTTCGACCTGCCGATCGAAGATATCCTGCAGCATATTTCCAATAGCCTGCATACGCGCTTGCCAGTACGTCAGGGCGAGCATGAAGAAATCATCGGCATCTTGCATGTGCGTAAAGTAATTAGCCGGCTGCGTGAGCATTTACATGGTCACGAGCTCGATAAAGATGCCTTGCTTGAAGTCATTTCTGAGCCTTATTTCATCCCTTCCGCGACGCCGCTTTTTACACAAATTCAGCAATTCCAGGAAAATCAAGAGCGTGTGGCATTAGTGGTAGATGAATACGGCGAGTTTAAAGGCATGGTGACGCTTGAAGACATTCTGGAAGAAGTCATCGGCGACTTTACTACACAATCTCCGTCACGAAGCGGCAGCTATCGCCAGGAAGAAGATGGCGGCTGGTTTGTAGATGGCAGCAGCACTTTACGCGAACTGAACAGAAAGCTGAATCTGAGACTGCCATTGGATGGTCCACGCACACTCAACGGGCTAATACTTGAGCATTTTGAAGACATACCAGAACCAAACACCAGCTTTAAAATTGGCACCCACCGCCTCGAAATCATCCAAACGCAAGACAGAATTGTTAAAAGCGTCAAGATATTCCCTTAAGCCTGCCACTCACTTCCGCAAATATCTATCATTACCTGACAATTCTGACTAAATTAGTCTTGAATTTTTTATGGTTTGGCTCAAAATAGATTTAACTAATTAAATGCAAATTATGGCTAATCCTGCTCAAGAAAATAATACCGTACTTAAACCTGAGGTTGTAAAACCAAAATTACCCCCCATGTTCAAAGTAATGCTGCTAAACGACGATTACACGCCGATGGAGTTTGTTGTTGAAACAATAGAACGCTTTTTTAATAAAAGTCGTGAACAAGCAACGCAAATCATGCTCAAAGTACATATCGAAGGTGTAGGTGTATGTGGTATTTACCCGCAGGATATTGCAGAAACAAAAATGAGTCAGGTAATGAACCATGCAATGGAAGCACAACATCCGCTGCAATGCATCATTGAAATAGCATGAATATAAGAGAAAGTAAGGTATCGTAATGATAGCGCAAGAATTAGAAGTAAGTTTGCATATGGCCTTTATGGACGCTAGACAAAAGCGACATGAGCTTATTACGGTTGAGCACCTGCTGCTTGCCATGATCGATAATCCAACTGCGGCTGAAGTCTTGCGCGCTTGCGGTGGCAAGCTGGAAGTGCTGCGTACCGAACTTAATCAATATATCGAAGAACATACGCCCATAGTAATGGGGCAGGATGAGGTAGACACTCAGCCCACACTGGGCTTTCAACGCGTAATTCAACGTGCCATGCTGCATGTGCAGTCTTCAGGCAAAAAAGAAGTCACTGGCGCTAATATTCTGGTTGCGATTTATGGTGAAAAAGACTCTCACGCTGTTTTCTTCCTGCATCAGCAAGGTATTACGCGCCTGGACGTTGTAAATTACATTTCACATGGCGTTTCAAAAGTCGGTGAGACAGCAAAACCTGAGGGCGGCGAACCAGAAGCCGATGTCGAAGCAGCACCGAATGGCGCATTGGAAAACTACACAGTCAACCTGAATGCCCAGGTAGCAGCCGGCAAAATTGACCCATTGATTGGCCGTGCATCCGAGTTGGAACGTGTTGTACAGACATTATGCCGTCGCCGTAAAAACAACCCGCTGCTAGTGGGCGAAGCCGGCGTTGGTAAAACCGCCATTGCAGAAGGCTTGGCACGCCGCATAGTTGAAAAAGATATTCCAGACGTACTCGCCAATGCTGTGGTTTACTCACTCGACATGGGCGCCCTGCTCGCAGGCACGAAATATCGCGGTGATTTCGAACAGCGCCTGAAAGCCGTCATGAAACAGCTGGAAGAAAAGCCGGACTCAATTCTGTTTATCGATGAAATTCACACACTGATTGGTGCGGGTTCTGCGAGCGGCGGTACGCTTGATGCCAGCAACCTGTTGAAACCGGCGCTTTCAAACGGCTCTCTCAGATGCATAGGCGCTACAACTTATCAGGAATATCGCGGTATTTTTGAAAAAGACCACGCACTGTCACGCCGCTTCCAGAAAATTGATGTGGTTGAACCTAGCGTTGCCGAAACCATAGAAATTTTAAAAGGCCTTAAATCACGCTTTGAGTCACACCACAGCGTTAAATATACAGCGAGTGCACTCACTACAGCGGCTGAACTTTCAGCCAAGTACATTTATGACCGCCACTTGCCGGATAAAGCCATTGATGTGATTGATGAGGCTGGCGCAGCACAGCGCATATTGCCGAAATCCAAACAGAAAAAAGTCATCGGCAATAAAGAAATCGAAGACATTATTGCGAAAATCGCGCGTATCCCGCCCAAAAACATCTCAACAGATGACCGCAACGCACTTAAAACACTGGAACGCGACCTGAAAGCTGTCGTATTCGGTCAGGATAAAGCAATTGAGACGCTATCCTCTGCCGTGAAAATGGCACGCAGCGGTCTGGGCCAAAATAACAAACCGATTGGCAGCTTCCTCTTTAGCGGCCCGACGGGTGTAGGTAAGACTGAAGTCGCAAAACAATTGGCTTATATCATGGGCATTGAGTTGATTCGCTTTGATATGAGTGAATACATGGAGCGCCATGCCGTTTCGCGCTTAATCGGCGCGCCTCCTGGCTATGTAGGTTTTGAGCAGGGCGGCCTCATGACGGAAGCCATCACTAAACACCCTTACTGCGTGTTGCTGCTGGATGAAATCGAAAAAGCGCACCCTGATATTTTCAATATTCTGCTGCAAGTCATGGATAACGGTACGCTCACCGACAATAACGGCCGTAAAGCAGACTTCAGAAATGTAACCATCATCATGACCACCAATGCCGGTGCCGAAAGTCTGTCTAAGTCCAGCATGGGCTTTATGGATTCGAAACAGGCCGGTGATGAGCAGGCCGATATCAAACGTTTATTCTCGCCAGAGTTCCGTAACCGTCTTGATGCGATTGTTTCCTTCTCTGCTTTATCAACAGATATTATCATCCGTGTGGTTGATAAATTCCTGATCCAGCTGGAAGACCAGTTACACGAGAAAAAAGTCGAAGCCACCTTCAGCGAGAAACTGAAAGCTTACTTGGGTAAAAAAGGTTTTGATCCGCTCATGGGTGCACGTCCTATGGCAAGGCTGATACAGGATACGATCCGCAAGGCATTGGCTGATGAACTGCTGTTCGGCAAGCTAGCCAATGGCGGCAGCGTACACGTGGATATTGATGATAAAGACGAAGTAAAACTCAAGTTTGCATCCAATAAATCCAATGAAGATATCGACACTGCAACCACAGTAGATTAGCGCACGCAAAATACGCAGTAAGCGTGCTGTAATCTGAAGCCGAGTTTCACTTATTACATGCTACGGACAGCACGCCTATGGTCATCGTTACTGCTTCTACATTTCAGGTGCCGATTGAAGTCTGCGCGACGCTGGCATTTGCGCTTTCCGGCCTGATTGCAGGTGCCAGAAAAAAACTCGATCCATTCGGCGTATTTGTTGTAACAGGGGTTGCCGCTTTTGGCGGCGGCACCCTGCGTGATGTATTACTTGATAGACGGCCATTCTTTTGGGTAGACCACGCAAACTGGCTTTGGCTGATGTTGTTTCTATGCCTGTTTGCAATGTTTTTTATGCGTAGCAGGCATATACCGTTAACTGAACGTGCGATTCTGATTCCTGATGCACTCGGTCTGGGCTTATATGCCGCGCTAGGCACTCAAATTGCGCTCAACCTGCAAATGCCAGTAATTATCTGCGCATTAATGGGCGTGATGACAGCAGTATTCGGTGGCGTGCTGCGTGATATCTTCTGCAACGAAATTCCTAAAGCTTTTAATGACCACCAGCCATATGCTGTGATTGCATTTGCCGGCAGCCTGCTGGTAGTAGCACTCAATGCAATGAGCATGCCTCAGTGGCTATGCATTTTTGTGCCTGCGGGCTTCATTTTTGCATTCAGAATCACTGCAATTTTCCTTGGCTGGCGCTTACCCAGCTGGAAAATAGAATCAGAATAAAACAATACTGATATCAGAAGTGGTCGTCAGCAGAGCTCGATAGTGCCTGCTGATCCATACGGTTTTGCGCATGCTCAGTCGCAAACTCATAAATATCAACCAGATCCTCTGCGCTCACATCAATCAAGCCATCCATCTGGCTTAATGCCCATTTAAAGTCTTCTTCAAGCAGCCCTGAATGCTGCTGATGCTGCTGTAAAAACTCACTGTGATGGGCATGGTGCGAATGACGCATAGGATACCTTCTACCCGGAACCATATTATTAAAAACAATTGCCAGCAAAACCATAAGGCCTGTATTGATTGCAACCACCTCATAGCAGAACTGCCAGCCGATAGCATGCACTTCCGGGCCGCCTAATACTGCAATCATTGCGGTAGCAGTGCTGGGCGGATGCAGACAATGCAGAACATGCATCATGAATATTGACAATAGAACAGCAATTGCCGCCGCAAGCGGCGCACTGTGTATCCACTGCGCGCAAGCCACGCCGATAAATGCAGAAACCAGATGCCCGGCAAACACTGGCCATGGTTGCGCCATAGGACTATGCGGCGTAACAAACAGGAGAAAAGCACTGGCGCCCATCGATGCCAGCACCAGCATCTTGAATGGTAAACCGAGTTCTACATACTGCACAATTAGCAACAGAAACAGGATTGAGCAACAAGCTGTCACTGATGAGACCAGTTTTTCGCGCAGCCCGGTATGGCCAGATAGATAACGCAGCAGCACAGCTTTAATCTGTTCTTTCAGCTTTTGCATATTGTAAAGTCCATGTTCTTCATCATGCAATTTCATCAGTAAAAATCGGATACTTAGCCATTACGCCCTGAAATAAGGCTGACTCTATCAGACTCTGCAGCCATAGCTTGAGCTTGATATAGCCAGCAGCTTCAAACCAGACACTATCTACCGCTGCAAATTGACGTATAAAAGGGAAAATCGCAACATCTGCCAAGCTCATTGCATTACCTATCAGAAACGCACTTTGCTGCAGATGCAATTCTAGTTTCGCTAAGAACAATTCACCCTGCTGCCTGTAATCTTCAGCCGAATGCTGTGGAAAGCGAATCGCATATTTGTAGCGATCAAGATTCTGTTTGAAAGCGCCATCATTCTCTGCGATTAACAAAGCCGTAGATTGTGGATCTGCGCTTAGCCAGCCGTCAGCATCTCGCTGCTGCAAGGCCCACTGCATGATTTCCAGGCTCTGTTCAATGACTTTTCCATCAGGCAGCACCAATACCGGCACCGTGCCTTTAGGGGAAACCTGCAGCATATGTGCAGGTTTTTCTTTAAGTGATATTTCACGGATCTCGACAGGGATCTCCGCATAACTAAGCGCCATACGCGCCCGCATTGCATAGGGGCAACGGCGATAGGAATAAAGAATCGGCAACATGATGTAATTAGAAAATGCGAACTAGCCTAAAGATTTACAAATCTCGTGTACCAACTTAGGCCCTTTGTAAATCAAGCCGCTGTATACCTGCACCAGGCTTGCACCAGCCGCGATTTTCTCAACCGCATCTGCCCCGCTTAAAATACCGCCTACACCGATAATCGGCAATGCACCCTGCAAGCGCTGTGATAGCTGCTGTATGACCCGTGTGGATTTTTCACGTACCGGAGCGCCAGACAAACCACCCGTTTCATTCGCATTTTGCATGCCTTGCACCATATCTCTGGCTAGTGTGGTATTGGTTGCAATCACCGCGTCAATGTTATGCGCCATGAGCAAATCGGCAATTTCATGCACTTGCTCAACTTCTAAATCCGGTGCGATTTTCAAGGCAACTGGTACGTAGCGCCCGTGGGTCTGCGCCAATGCCAACTGTTCCTGTTTCAAGGTTCCCAGTAAATCGGACAACGCCTCTTTTTCCTGCAAGGCACGCAGGTTTTTGGTATTGGGCGATGAAATATTGACCGTAATATAACTGGCATAAGCATATACTTTGCGCATACAAATCAAGTAATCTTCTACAGCCCGCTCATTCGGCGTATCAAAATTTTTGCCTATATTAATACCCAGAACGCCCTTGTAATTGGCAGCTTTAACATTCTCTATCAGATTATCTACCCCCAGATTATTGAAGCCGAAACGGTTTACAATGCCCTGGGCTTCTTTCACTCGGAATAATCTGGGTTTCGGGTTTCCAGGCTGTGGCCGCGGTGTGATAGTACCGATTTCAATAAAGCCAAAGCCTAACGCTGCCATGCCGTCAATCACAGCGCCATTTTTATCCAGCCCTGCCGCCAGACCAACCGCGTTAGGGAAAGTAATCCCCATTACCTGCCGTGGCTGACAAACAGGCGCGACAGGATAAAGCTTGAGCACACCGGTTTTTTCAGCATATTTCAGGCTTTTCAGGGTTAAATCGTGTGCAGTTTCAGCATCAAACTGAAATAGCAGGGGCTTAATAAGTGAGTAAGTATTCATCATGTAATTTTACTTGAAAAACACCCAGTCATGAATGTGTAAAGCAAGGCGGCAATCCATAATCACGCTTGTCGCGGCAATAGATAGTAACCTTGGCACGGCAATGGCATAATGTTGTCCTGACTGATCAGCAATACTGAAACTATAACCATGGCAAAAAACCAAGCACTGCAACTACTGGGCGGTCTCACACCTGCCGAATTCTTATCCGAGTACTGGCACAAGAAACCTCTGCTGATTAAAAATGCTATTCCAAACTTTACAGGATTGTTAACCCCTGAAGAACTGGCAGGGCTGGCCTGCGAAGATGAAGTGCAGTCACGTATTGTTGAAGAAATTAACGGTCAATGGCATGCCAGCCATGGCCCTTTTGACGATCAAGATTTTGCCAGACTGCCTGAAGAACCAGATCCTAAACACCGCTGGACATTACTGGTACAGACGGTGAATCATTACCTGCCGGAAGCCAGAGAATTATTACAGCAATTTGATTTTATTCCGCATGCCAGGCTGGATGATTTGATGGTCAGCTATGCGCCGGATGGTGGTGGTGTCGGCCCGCATTTTGACAGCTATGATGTGTTTTTATTACAAGGTCAGGGCAAACGACTGTGGCGCGTGAGCGAACAAACTGATCTCGAATTGATTGAAGGTGCGCCACTGCGCATTCTTAAAAACTTCGATACTGCGCAGGAGTGGCTGCTGGAAGCAGGCGACATGCTCTATCTGCCACCACAGCTCGCACACTGGGGCATTGCCGTGAGTGATGGCAATGTAGACTGCATGACTTATTCCATCGGCTTTCGCGCGCCGAAAAATCAGGAACTTGCTACCGAGTTCTTAGGCTATATGCAGGATAAGTTAAATCAGGAGCACCTCACCATAGCAGGCATGTACGAAGATGCCGACCTGAGCTTACAGGAACATGCGGCGGAGATCAGCGCTGATATGGTGGCTAAAGTAGCTGAAATATTAAATAAGATTAAGTGGTCAAATACCAATGTCGCTGATTTTTTAGGGTCTTATCTCTCAGAACCAAAACCTGATGTGGTATTCGACGCGAACAAAAAAATTAGCCTGACTAATTTTACCAAGAGCCTTGCCAAACACGGCATCACGCTAGACCTGAAAAGCCAGATGTTATTTACCGGCAATACTTTTTATTTAAATGGAGAAGCGGTGGCGCTTAACGGAGACTCAGCAAAGATACTTACCAGACTTGCCGACTTGCGTACTCTGCGTGCCGATGACCTGAATAACAACCTGACAACAGATGAAGCGTTATTGCAGCAATTGCATGAATGGTATCTGGCTGGATTTCTACATTTTAACGTATAACTTTTATTAAAAATCATGGTTAATCATAACGCTACTCTTGAGCCTGATAAAATCATTCTGGGCGAACAGTTTTACAGTGAGGCCGTTAACCTGATCTTGAAAAGTGCTCAACATAAATTGTTAATCTTTGATCAGGATCTGAGTCACGGCAACTTTGCCAGTTTAGAGAAATCCATTTTCTTGCAGACTTTTTTAAGCGCTAACATCGCCAGCCAGCTAACAATCATTTTGCAAGATGCCAGTTTCTTGCAGAATAAATGCCCTCGCCTTTTAAATTTACTTGAGGTCTATGGACACAAGATGCGTGTGTATATCACCAACACCTCTGTTAAACATGCTAAAGATTGCTTTATATTAGCGGACGGTAAGCATTATATTAAACGCATCCATATTGATCAGGCACGTTTTAAATATGTATTTGACGACATGCAAAGTGTAGAAGCGCTCAATAACCGATTCATCGAACTGCTCGATGCAACCACAGACTCTGTGACGATAAAGCCACTCGGACTATGAAAAATATGCAAAACAAAGTTTCCACATTCATTTATGGCTGCCTGATTTTTATTCTTGGGATCTGTCTGGCATGGCATGCAGGCGCTGCATCAGAATTCAAAATCATCACGCTGCAGCACCGCTTCGCAGAAGAAATTCTGCCGGCAATCCGCCCTCTTGTTGGCAACGATGGTACAGCCACTGCCATGCAAAACAACCTGATCATACGTACAAGCCCTGCAAACATGGCCGAAATCGAACAGATTATCAGCACACTGGATACTGCACGCCAGAATCTTAAAATCACAGTAGATCGCAATAAAAATTCAAGTTTCAGCGGCAATAGCGCAGAAGTAAGTGGTCGCAAACGCATTGGCGATGTAGCAATCGAGACCGGTGGCAGCCGCCGTATTATCAGAGATGGTGTAGCAATAAATATTGAGAATCAGCAAAGTCGAAGCAATATCAGCAATACTCAATTTATTCAGGTAATAGATGGTGAAAAGGCTTTCATCAGCGTCGGGCAATCGATACCTTATACGCAGGAATGGGTCGCATTGACGCAACGTTATGTCACCGTGCAACGTACAACCCAATTTGTCACTATTGACACCGGCTTTGCAGTGCGCCCAAGAACCATCGGCAATCAGATTGAATTAGAGATAACACCAAGATTTTCGCAGTTGAATCAACGCGGAGCTATCGATTTTGAAACACTCACCACTATCATACGCACCAAGCGCGGAGAGTGGGTAGATTTAGCTGGAATCATGCAGCAAAAAGATAATGTGAGTCAGGCGATACTTAATTGGCAAACCAATTACGAATCAGCGAATAGCCAACTTTTAATCAAAGTTGAATAGTTAAGCTTAAAATAACGATAAAGTTGAGAACTTTTTAAAAAAAACCCGTACAAAGCCCCGAAATTAGCTGTTTTTTTTCATAATTACTGGTAGAATTTGCGCCACTCGGTATGCTAATTAGGTAAAAGTTTTAAGCAGTTATCGAAAAAAGTTTTTTAACTAGTTTAAACCCTTAAGGAAATCAAAAATGACACGTTCAATTTTACTTGCTGCATTGTTAGCTCTTGCTGTTACTGCTTGTGGCGAAAAAGCTGCTGAAACTGCTGCTGAAACTGCAACTGATGCTGCTGCTGTTGCGACTGATGCTGCTGCTGTAGCAACTGACGCTGCTGCTGCAACTACTACTGAAGCTGCTGCTGCAACTGATGCTGCTGCTGCTGCTACTGATTCAGCTGCTGCTGCTACTGATTCAGCTGCTGCCGCTACTGACTCTGCTGCTGCTTCAACTGAAGCTGCTAAGTAATTAGCCCTCAGCTGTAATAAAAAAGCCGACTCGAAGTCGGCTTTTTTAATGTCTATGCCTTAAGTTTAAATCAGCTAACGCATTTCTCTCCAGTCAAAGCCTAGCTGCTGATCTGCAATACCAATCCAGTCCAACTCACACTCCAACACTTTAGCTAATGCAGTCTTAGCCAGCAAAGGCGTGTTATTTTTAGCACTCAGATGCGCAGCTACAATATGCTGTAGCCTGCTGTTATCCAATCTAGACAATAAATTTGCAGAATCGCTATTTTCCAGATGCCCAAGATCTCCGCCGACGCGTTTTTTAAGCGACCAGCTATAAGGGCCATTTTGCAGCAACGTTGCATCATGGTTGCACTCAAGCACCAATGCGTGGCACCCACTGAGTTTTTGTTCAATATGCTGCGTCGTGCGCCCCACATCGGTGAGAACACCTAAACTTTTATTGCCATCAGAAAACACATATTGAACTGGCTCACGTGCGTCATGCGGCACCGGATAAGGATGAACTTCAACATCTTGAATTTTAAAAGCTGTGTGTGAGTCTATGACATGCAGTTGCAATGCGTGCTGGCTAGGAAAATAGCGTGTCACCATTTTAAGAGTGCCATAGGTCAGCCATACCGGAATATTGTGTTTAGCGGCAAACTTAAAGGCACCGCCAGCATGATCATCATGCTCATGCGTAATGACTATGCCGTTGATATCAGAGGCAGCCAGATTAAGACGCTCCAATCTGGCTGAAGTTTCTTTAATGCCAAATCCGCAATCCAGCATTAAGCGCGTCTGCTGGACCTCTACTACCAGCGCATTGCCTGCACTACCGCTACCTAGTGAGGCAAAGCGCATCTGCTTACATTCCTAAAAATAAAAGCGCTAATGAAATTAATGATTATTTTAGCTGCTCATACATTAGGGCAATAATACGATTTGCAGTGGTAGTGCGCACTCGGGCACCATTTGTATCCACTACGGCAACTGTTGCACGCCCTTCATCAATATCAGCAACTTTAATGCGGTACTGTCTCTCTGGATTGGTTTTGCCCTTATCATCACTACCCCAGAATTTCAGGCTATCTACCAAACTTTTTTGCTCTTTTTCAACTGGCGTCTGCGCTTCTTTTTTATCATCGTCGCCCCAGAACTTCAAAGTATCGAGCAGGCCTTTCTTTTTCTTAGGCGTGTCATCAATATCAACATCTGCATAGCGAACAAAGAACAAGCCGTTAGAGCGGTCTTTATCTTCTATCACAAAACCTACGCGGTCGAGTGCCAAACCAACACGGCGCCAGGCACGATCGAACTGGTCATTCAATACCAACCTTGCGCTGCCGTCAGACTCTTTCACAATCTCAGCACGCTTGATCGTTATGGCTTCTGCCAGAATAGATTGTGACTTCTGCTCTTCAACACCCAGTTTCACCATTAAACGACGCAGTAATTCCGCATCAAGCTCAGCATCGTTCGCATCTGCTTTAGGCGCGTCTTTTGCATCAAGCCTATAACCGGTATCGATCTCACCCAGTTGCGTTTGAATACGATTTTTGCCATCGTCCGGCGCGCCTGATACTGAGCGGTGCGTCATGTAAATCTCAGTGGTGCCGCCTTCAACACCACGATCGAGACGTGTGCGGAATTTCTTCCTGTCAGCAAAACCTGATAATTTATCCAGCCACTTATCGAATTTAGTCAGCACATTACCTGATGCATCTTTTCTGATCGCATCAGACTCGATCCACTCTGTTTCCATTACGCCAATTTGTGGGTTTTCAACACGTACAGCAAAGCCCATATCAATCCAGAACTCACGAATCACCGGCCAAATTTTCTCGGCAGGCGCATCCACAACCAACCAACTCTGTGCACCGGATCTTTCCAGACGTACACCTTCAGGCGATTGCAGAACCTTCTCGACTCCGGCTTCCTGGCCTTCCTGTGCCTGCGTGTAACTTGAGTAGCTGGTGCTACCAGGTACCGTGTAAGTATCGCTTGACGGACTAGCCGTTAAATCTGGCGGAACTTCCAATGGGCGTGCACGGCCTGCACCCTTGTAGTCAGAAGAGGTATCAATAAAAGGAATAGAATCGCAGGCAGTTAAATTTGCCAGCAATAATAAAGGCAGCAGTAATGATGATGCTCTAGCCTTAACGTTTTTAATATCAGTGCTAGCTGAGTCAATTTTGACTTGTTTCATTCAAACCTCTTTGTTTAAATCTTAAGTATTACGTTTAAAGAATCTGGGCTGTTTTGCAGGCTGCTCGCAATACATCGTGATATTGTGCTGACAAATTAACCAGCGGCAGACGAATTCCGGTTTTGATCAGCCCCATCTGCTGCAGTACCCATTTCACTGGGATTGGATTGGCCTCAACGAATAGTTTCTGATGCAGTGCAAACAGCTTGCCATTAATTTCACACGCTGCCTTCACATTACCTGCTGAAGCAGCAACACACATTTCATGCATTAACCTTGGCGCCACATTAGCAGTAACAGAAATCACTCCGCGCGCACCTAGCAACATAAGCGGCATAGCAGTGGCGTCATCGCCACTGAACACAGCAAAATCTTTTGGTGCTCTTAACAATAAGTCGGTGCCACGCTCAATGCCACCGGTCGCATCCTTGATACCTACGATATTAGGATGTACAGCCAGACGCAAAGTCGTGTCATTTACGATATCACAGCCGGTGCGGCCAGGCACGTTATATAAAATCTGTGGAATGTTAACTGCATCAGCCACGGCCTTAAAGTGCTGATACAAACCCTCTTGTGTCGGTTTATTATAGTATGGCGCTACCAGCAGACAGGCATCCACACCGAGGTCTTTGGCTTTCTGCGTTAAGGCAATCGCTTCTTTAGTTGAATTTGCACCCGTGCCCGCGATAACGGGAACGCGCCCATTCACCTGACTCACGGCAGTTTCAATCAACAGACAATGTTCATCAAAATCCACCGTCGGCGACTCACCGGTAGTACCTACAATAACGATACCATCGGTACCCTGATCAATATGAAAATCAATCAGTGCTTTTAATGATGGAATATCCAAACGCCCATCTTCAAACATCGGCGTAACAATAGCAACCAGACTGCCTTGCAACATAGCAAACCTAAAACAATTTATAATCTTCCATTTTAACTTAAAAGCCGAATAAATAAACACACTCTATTCGTAAACTTATAAGCTATTTGCACCCACTAAATATATTTACACAGCTTAAGGCTTTTACTATGGTTTATTGAATCAGCATAGTAACAAAAACGGTATAATTCCGGCTTGCATACACTCAACTTGTGGCAGAAGATTTCAATATGACTTTTGATTTGCATCACTACATCATGATTTTGATTGGTACGGTACTGGTTAATAATATCGTATTGGTCAAAATCCTTGGCCTGTGCCCGTTCATGGGGGTTTCCAAGAAACTGGAAGCTTCTATCGGCATGGCCGGTGCTACCGCTTTTGTACTGAGCATAGGCTCCATGACCAGCTGGGGCATCAATCATTACTTGCTTGAACCAAACGGCCTGGTATATCTGCGCACACTATCATTCATCGTAGTAATTGCCGGTGTCGTACAGTTTACTGAAATGGTCATGGAAAAGAACTTCCCGCCACTGCATCAGGCATTGGGTATTTTTTTACCGCTCATCACAACCAATTGTGCCGTACTGGGTATTCCATTACTCAATGCGCAATCCAGCCACAGCTTTTTAGAATCATTGTTTTTTGGTATGGGCGGCGCTATCGGCTTTTCAATGGTACTGATCTTATTTGCGTCCATGCGCGAAAGACTGGAAGCTGCTGACGTTCCTGCAGTCTTTAAAGGTTCAGCAATCGCCATGGTAACCGCATCACTTATGAGTCTGGCATTTATGGGTTTTGCCGGGCTAGATAAATATTAGCTTTAAGCACTACACCTACTTATGTTAACCGCACTCTACATTATGCTTGGCCTAGCCTTGGCGCTAGGCATTACCCTTGGTATTTCCGCACTTCTATTCAAAGTTGAAGGGGATCCGCTGGTAGCGCGCATCGACGCCATTCTGCCACAGACACAGTGTGGCCAATGCGG